>Ga0074195_1000135_pt1 | contig 174950 bp, 141 predicted proteins | sample EPASupsiteHSE623_FD_64525 | JGI IMG/M metagenome (GOLD analysis project Ga0074195, IMG submission 64525) | Bioremediated contaminated groundwater from EPA Superfund site, New Mexico - Sample HSE6-23 | ecosystem: Environmental > Aquatic > Deep subsurface > Groundwater > Contaminated ... | reverse complement strand
GGGCCAGATCAAATCCATCTCCTTAACCGAAGGCAACCTCGGCGGCAGGAAGGTCGATGTCACAGGAGACTTCAAGTTCCACTACGAAGAAGCCAACCAGGCCATCCTCTTAAGGAAATACCCTGAGATGTTCGGGGTGAAGGGGAGCTCGCCGGTGGAGGGCAAAAGATCTCAGGATGAGAAACAATTTGTCCGCAGGATTTATATGATGACGAGAATCCTTGAGCATTATCTGCTCAAATCAATCCGTCAGGAATTCAACGGTGAAATGCCGGATTACGATAAATTAACGCATTTATGCGGAAGTGCCAGCTATATCGGTGCGAAGGTCATGAAGGAAATTTTGGGCATTCCTTTTGGAGGAACAACATCATGTCGCACGGAATTGGAGACAGGTTTTCTTGTGGACCGTAACACGAAAGAGATAAAAAATAACGATACGCATCGATGGATCGCTGTGTATTTTAACGACAGAAAAGCGTTGCTTATGGATTTAACTTACGGTCAGTTTGATCCGCGCTTTGCTGAAAAGATCCTTTTGGGGAATTACGCGAAGATAACTCATCGCTTAGGATATGTGACGTATGAAGATATGCTCAAGCACATCTTGGTTTATTCAACTCCGAGTTTTATTGTTATGCGCAGATATTTGGCTGATGTCCAGGAGTACAGGAATATAGGTAAGGGGGTGGAACTTAGCAGGGGTGTGAAAAATAATTTTGAAAAGGTCCAGCGAATAATTTCCGGGGCTGTTAGTTTTGTTCGCATCTGTGATATGGAAGGCATTTTGTTGCAGGAGCGCTATTCAAGTCCCGTGAAGCCGCGCGGCCCAACGGAGGAAAAGGTTGTTTCAGAAATCACCTCTCTCAGGGAGCGTCTCACGATAGAAAATCTTTCAAATTATCTCCAGGAAAAAGGCATTAGTTTTGAAACCATCGGGCATTTAAATTCTGTCTATCGCATTGTTGCTAATATCAAAAACATGCCGGATGAAAAAGAAAGAATAGCCGCGATCGAGAAATTTATCAATCATTTTAGCGAATTGGATATTGAGATGGTCCCTCAAGAAGCCATTGTCTTGAAAAAGATAAGAGTACCGGAGTTTGCTGAGCGGTTGGTTGATTATTTTTCCGGTTTGGGAAGCGAGTTTGTTTCGGAAGCCATCAGGGTGGCTGATCAGGCGAATGAGGATTTAAAGAGCGGGTATTTTCGTTCCATTGTTTTTATAGAGGATGAAAGAAAAATATATCTGGAATGCCGGATTCTGGAACTGATTTTATTGAACTTATCCGGGACGAATGATTTTATCAATGCCTTGGGAAAGATAGAGGCGTATTCAAGGGTCTTTATTAAAAAGGCGGGTCCTTTTGAGTTTGATTCTACAAAATACAATTATTTTCTTTTGAGTTGTGCCAGAATTTTAAGAGAAATTGACGAGATCAAGATCGAAGAAGAGACTGAAGCAAAAGAGAAATATTCATCCGACAGGAAGCGTTCCTTAAAAAGTATTCGGGCTGACTTAACGATTCAGGAAGATCGTCTAAGGAATTTTCTCGCTAAATATCAGGTTAAAGCTCTTGATCTTGAGATAATCCGAAAAGAGATGGGCCTCAAAATTTATTCCTTGAGCAGTCCGGTCCGGGGCTTGGATTTAGTTTATAAGCCGGATCTATATGATATTATTGCCGAAAGAATCAAGGCGATCCGTTTGAGCAAAAAAGGCAAGGTGTGGGTGCGTATCGAAGGTTACCCCAGTTCCGGCAAGATGACAACAACGAGGAATACAGCTCAAAGGCTTGAGCAAATGGGGTTTCATCCCATTGTTTGGGATGGAGATATTTCCTGGACCGAAAGGGAATTCAGGGAATTAATGAGGCAAGGGGCTATTAGGGCAAGAGAAATGGGGCTTTGGCATCCTTATTGGGAAGTTCTGGCTCAGTATCCTTATCCGTGCCACTGGAGATTGCAACACGCTAACGGCATTTGGCGGGCTTTAGATGAAGGAAAAGGCAAAATCATCATTCCAAATTGTTTTCAGGCGCGCGAGGGTGGAGTTGACGAAAATGGTGTTAAGGTTTTTGAAGAGGTCAACGACGAATCCATTATTCTTGCCAAACAGCCTTATTTGGGCACATTGGGTCCGGGGGCTCACTGGGATTTCTTTGTTTATATGCTTTCAAACCCGGAGTTTTCAAAGCAGAGGGCCATGAAGAGAGATTTGGATAAGAATCGTCTTCCCGAAAAGACCCGCGCTCTTTATGAAGAAGTTTATGAAAATGGTTATCTGGAATATCTGTTGATGTATCATCCCATGGAGAAGGCGGATGCTATCATTGATAGCACGGGGCGTGATATTTTCGATTTTAACCCGCGTATTGTTAAGTCTGTCTCGGCCCTTGAAGTTCTGGAATGTAGCAACTCCGAATGCTTCAGGCAATATTATGCAAAAGAATCTTTATTCTGTCCGTCTTGCGGTCAGCCGCTACAAAGGAGCATTATTGGAGATAGGGGATATCATATTTTGGCTAATGAACTAATCGAACGTTTGAAGTCGACGAGGAAAGCCATTAGCAGCCCGGCGAAAAAAAATTCAGATATTTTAGAACCGGCTCTTTTAAAATCCGTCCATGTCCTTAAATCAGGCGCAGCCAAGAGGCATCAGAAGATATTGCTCTATGAAAATTTGCGGTTGATCCAGGAAAAGTTCTGGAAAATTTATCCTGACAAAATGAACGATGAGCAGGCTGTGGCCTCATTCATTGCCAGGGAAACTGGAATCGGACCCTTGGCGTCTTACTTGACTACTCCGAGGTCGTCTCAAGAGATTCGCGAGGCCCTTAAGCTATATTTTTCAAAAATAGGCAATCAATTTAAGGATGATCTTGGTGATGTAGCTTCTCTATCGCGCATCATAGCTTTCAGATTAGGGGATAAAAGTGCCGGCCTTGATAGATATATCCAACAGTTGGTAGAAAATTCTTCGGTCAATAAGCCAAAAGACTTGCGCAATGCCTTGCGGACGATAGAACAATATTATTATGAAGTCTATCCTCACCATAAAGGCCACAAGCAGGAATCGGCCATCTATATCGCTGGCATATTGAAGATTGATCTATTGAGAGAATATCTTGAGGCATCTGTGCTTAGCTCAAACGAAATTAATGCGCTGTTAAACATATATTTTACTCATCATTATTTGAAATTTTCCAAGATCATCCACGATCTTGTATCCCTGGACCGCTGCGTCAGAAATTACGACTCCTACCGTCTTTTGTTTATTTCCATTGCTAATCTTGAGGCTGCGCCCAAGGCAAGGACTTCAAAAGTCCTTCTTAACTATGATTGGGCAACTATTAAAAACAGAATAGGGCGTATTTATCCTGAATCAAAAGGCGATGAATTAATGGCCGCACGTCTTATTGCACACCTGACAGGTATTGAGTCTTTAAAGGAATATTTAAAAGTTTCTCGGTCCGAGCAGGAAGTAAGAGATGTTCTGGCCAATTATTTTTCTTTCTCCAGAGAAGAGTTTGAGAAGAAATTATCGGAGTCTGTTGAGCAACTGCGTCCGGCAATCGATTTTCTGCGTTATCATGATGAAGAGGATGTTCTTTTGGCCTTAATGGAAATCTATATGGCCGGTCTTCTTAAAGATTTTGGAACGTCTTTATTCAGCGACTTGCTTGCTTCGGAAGGGGAGTCTTTAAAAGATACAATTTTCAGAATATTATTTAGAGAAGATGCGGCCCAGGCTGACGCCTTTAAACACAGACATGTTCTTTCATTCAGTGCTCAAGTGCCTGACAGCGGATTTTTAGCGCTCGGGAAAATAGAGGCGAAAAAGGCAGGTCTTCATTTAGGAGATCTTAGCGGCAAGAACGTTCAATTAACACCTCTTTATATCGATCATTTCTTTTACATTGCTGTTTCTCCTAAAGATTTAAATGATTATTTTGAAACAGTATTCTGTCAATATGACAAGAACAAGATAAATGGTTTTTCGCGAGTGCATCCATTTGCCTATTTATTGAAAAAGTGGTCTCAGATGCCTTTATCTTTAAAGAAAGAATTTGTTACCAATTTGCCACCCATTATTGAAAAGGTCAGCGTTGATGGTTTTGTCTATCTATGCCATATCGGAAAAATAACCATTGATCTTTGGGTAAAGAAATTTTCTCATTCTTTTGTCAGGCTCACGCCTTTGTGGATCAATAACACATTCTATTTCATGGTTCAAAACGTTTATGATTCGGCGGTCAAACCGAAATTTAAAAGATGGAATGAAGAAACAATGAGCTTTGTCAGCGCTAATCCGCTTTTTGATTGTCTGGAGGCATGGTCTGATCCTTATATCCCCTTTGAGATCAAAGAACAATTCATTTCAGAACTTCCCGTGATGCGGGCCAAGCTTTCCGGCCGCGGCGTCTTGTGGGCGCCGAAAAACCTGCCGGCCATAAAATTTGGAGAATTCAAGGGGAGAGAAGTTGTTATTGAGCCTTTAAAATGCGGCAAGAATTTTTACCTGATGGCAATGCCCACGAGTGTCAAAAAAGGAGATTTATCGGCATTTTTAAGAGTTGATCATGAGGAAGGAAAAATCAAGCTTATTCCCTGGACTAATCCTTACAGAGATTTCTTTGAATCCTGGGACAATTTAACGCCGCAAGAGCGTAAAACTTATGTCGAACAGCTTCCGTCATTCAAGGTGTATGCGACTCGTGATTATGGCCGCAGTCAACATCGGGGAAGGGGGTTGTATCTGGGTGTTATCAATGGTGAAGAAATCCGTGTTCCTTTGTATACTTTCGTTGACACCTGGCTATGTCTTTCGCCGATTTTTGTCGGAGGCAACTTCTATTTTAAGGTTGAGTCTAAAGACAGGAAATCTTTTCCGTCTACAGAATTCAAAAAATTCGTTCCTCATTTTAAGACGAAATTTACCACGCGGTCTCCCTGGGATGATTTTTTAACGTTCTATGTGCAGCCTGGTGTTTCGGACGAACAAAAGAGTACGATGGCCAGGGAATTGCCGGAGTTTTGGCTGGGGGTTTCTCCTGTCGGATACAAAAATTTCCAGCACATTGGTTCTTTGAAGCCCAGGTTGAATTTAGTGTCTTTCAGAAATTCTATAGTTAGGATTTCAGTAAAAATTATCGATACAGATATTTTGCTGGAATGTGATAACCAGAATGCACAGAAGAAAGAATTTTTCCAACTCGTGCAGGGGGCACCGAATTTATTTGTCAGAGCGGGGGAGATAGGTTTATATATTTCAACCCTTGAGAAAATTAAATTCAACGGTTGTTATTATATGCTTAAACCCATTGCGGCTGACGGCTATGTTTCTTTTGGCCCCAAGGGAGGCGTTTATGCCCCTCAACATGGCGAAACCATGATCGAGGGTGTTATTTTTGAAGATGGTATCCCTAAATTCCAACGTTTAGAGAAAGATGAATATTTATATCCCGTAATTTTAACAAAAAATTACAGAAGGGGCCGCGTTGTTTTTGATGAGGTGTTTGAACGAATGGCTGAAAGCGAAAAAGTTCACGCAGGGCTTGAGAGCGAATCTGTCGGGGACCTCCATAGCGTTGTGTTTATGTCTCAATTGCAGGATAAATTAGGGAGGTTAGACTGGTTTATCCTGGTCAACATAGCCATAAAGGGCTACGGGTTTAAAGAGACCCTTGCTTTGTTGCGCGCAGAATTCAGCAAAAATGAACTAGAGAGCATAAAGGTAAAGGATGCTGATGGGGTTGCCGTGTATTATAGGGAACTCCTGAATCGCGTGCGAATTTTAATTGAAGACGAGGAAGGTCCTCAGAAAAGATCTTTCAGCAGTCCCGTTCAAAACAAGGGAATCAAAGACCTCAATTATGATTTCCAGGAAGCCAAGAGAAAATATTTCAGATTGCTTGAGATTTTGCAGGAACATCCGGTTTCTGTGCAGGAATTATTGAATGATGCCGGCAAAATCCGTGATACTTTTATCAAAATCCCGGAATCGGGTTATATCAGGCTGGGTGAGATCAACGGCCAGGTGAAGCGTGTTTGGGTGCGGCCATTGAGGGGGCAGGATGTTATTATCCATACGTTCGAGTTTTATAAATGGATTTATCTTCTTTTTATTCCGGTGAATTCCCATAGTTCCCAGCGGCCTCTTTATAGAAAATTGGATACCGAGAAGCTCGCTTTTATCGAGGCGCATCCATGCCAGGAAGCTATTGATTTCTGGTTGAACGCAGATGTGCCGCGGCAGGAAAAAGTGAAGCTGATCAATCAATTCCCGCTGGTTTTTGACAGGGTCCCTGCGAGCAAGATCGGTCAGATGGAACTGGGGCTGGTGAATAAGGTTGATATTTTTGTCAGGCTTCAGTCTTTGCGGGATCGGGATGTCAGTGTTGGTTTCCTGGCTTTTGAAAATGTGTTCAGTCTGGTTGTTAACCCTATCGTTAAAAATAAAAAAATACGACCCCAGTATCGAGTGCTTAACCTGGAAAAATCGGGATGGTTTGCCGATGAGCATCCTGTGGTCCATTTCGTCAGGATCGCGCTTGATCCTGTGCGGCCTCAGGAGGAAAAAGATGCTTTGTTGCAGGAATTCCCGCGTATTTCAGAACGGATGACTCAGGAAGGAGTTTTGCGCCTGGGGGAACATGAGAGCGCCAAGGTCTATATTCATGCGGAAGCTCTGAGTCATAAAAAAATAACGATATTTATTCTACGTTCGCCCAAAAATTACTATCTGGTTCTCGGAAAAAACAATGGGCAGGATTTTTATAATTCCTATTACAGAAAATTGAATAGGATCACTCCTGGATTTTTCTCCGAAGTCGTCCATGATCTGAGGATCCTGCATAAGCATCTTCAGCCTTGCCCGAATTGGAGTGATGCGGGCCGGGTTTTAGACAAATTTTGCGATGAAAAGACCAAAAAGCAGTTAGAGGCCGATTTTTATCATGAGCAAAAGATCAGGAAAAAGACGTTCAGGAAACTTTTTTCCGATTTCAACAAGGTGATGAAGCAATGCCGCAGGGATTATGAGGTTGAAGGTTTACTTAAAATTCAGAGGCAGATTTCAGAGATCATCTTAAAGAAAAAATATCTGAAGAAAAACCCGGCGATATTAAACGAATTTTTGTATCCGGCTATTTTAAAGCATGAAAGAATATTGAAGGAGGTTTATCAGGGAAGGACCATGGCCGAACTCATTGTTTCTCAGATGATAGAAACCGGGGCCCTGTTCATGAATGAGGGGAGCGATATCGGTCAGAAGTCTTTTAAGATCATTAAGAGGTCTTTTGCCCTTTGCAAAAAAGAGATGGTCCGGATTTTCGTCAGATATATGTTTTTTGTCGATCCGGTGCTGAATAGTGTTTATGCCGAAGGTTTTTCAAGACAACTAAAGACGCAGACTCCCGGCTGGTATGCTTATATTTACGATCAGATTTCACATGCGCTGACATTAAGGCAGGCTAAAGTTTTGGACCGTATCAGAAAAAGGGAGGAAGGGAAAGAAGATGTTCCCGTGTCTTCCCGTAAGAGAGAACGGTCTCTGATCCCTCGGTATCAACTGGCGTTGAACGGCGATATTAAAGCCGCTATTGATGGCGTTAAACAAGAGAACCGTGCTGTCAGGGTTCGGTCCGGAAAAGGAAGTTCGCCTTTGGCGAGATTTGACAAAGGCTGGTTAAATCATGTCTTCGGAAGGCAGGAACCGCTTCTTTTGTCTTTTTCGCTTTCCTCCCCCCGTAAAAAATCATTCTCCTCTCCCGTAAAAACAAATCTGATTGAACAGTTATTAGGTAAGAACATTATTGCTTCCTATCAGGCCTATCAAAAGTTAAAAGATTCCCGGGATTTAAGTTTGGCTCGTGATTTAAGGAAAAGATATAAAAGCGCAAATCCCTGGCAGAAAAAAATTATCGAACGGCTTAGCTATCTTATCACCAGGGAAAATGCGCCGGTGGCTTATGAATATTATGGATTTACCCAGAAGAATATCAGGGTGATCGATCGTTTGAAGATCTTCTTATTCAAGAAAAACTATGCCGGATACGCCAGAAAAAATCTCGGTCGCGTTAACCAGATTACGATGCGTTTAAGCAGAAAAATTGACTTTGAAGGTTTCGGGCAATCAGTTTCTCCGCTGGAATATCTTAAAAAAGCCTTCAAAGGGCAAACGATCCGCATTCGTGACGAAGGTGTTTCAACAGCTTTGGTCAGCGTCCCCGTGTATCGCTATATCTTAAAGAGACTATCTTCGGATATTACGTATACAGTCTCAGATCTCGTGACAGAACTTATTTTCTTAACGGATCAGCAACATACGACTGCCGTTTTTTCCAACGCGTCAGGCCTGATTGATAATTTGCTGCAGATAAAATCCAGAAGGAAGCTTTATTTTCTTGATCGGGGTGATCATACCGTCTATATCCCTTACCGTGATAGCCGGGAGATTTCGGATCGTTTCCGCAAAGTTTTTGAAATGTTTATGGTAACCGGTCAGTTGGTATGCGGATATAGTGTTGAAACGATGTGCACCATGACTCCGGAAGCGGAACAATTGAGCAGAATGGATTCGCGCTTTAGGATCGAGCAGCATAATCTTTTTGACGGCATTGCGGGTCATTCTCAGGCCCACCTGACGGTTATTTCGAATGTTTTGCGCCGTACCTATTATTCCCGTTTTAATAATTATGATGACATTGTCGAGATATTGGCTTCCGTTGGCCGTAATACCGTAGATGGTGGCCTGGTTTTGGTGATCAATGAATATATTGAAGCCGGGTGGTCGAAGTTAAGAGGAGCCAGGACCGTGGCGTCTTATTTTTATCCTTATGCCATTTATCAACGTCAGGGGCAAAATCTTCAGTTGGTCAATTATTACAAAGGCTTTTATGCACGGGCCTTTTTAAGAGTGGAAGAGGGGGATTATGAGTCCATCATGTTTAAAACGATTGACTTAACCAAAGTTTCTTCACCGCTTGAGTTGTCAAAGACCATGGAACAGGCATTGGAGGCCATGGGGATGAGTTTAAGGAATAAAGAAGATTTGAGAAGGCTTAAAAAAGAACTGGATGGTGTCCGCAGGCGTCCGAGTGAAATTCTGTTGTCTCTTGCCGCCGGTTCAGATATCTTTACGCCGTTTTATCTTTTTGAGCCGAAAATCCTGGTTATGGTTGAATTCCTCCCGTTTGGGAATTTGACAAAAGTTCTTGAGGCTGTGCGGACAATGTCTTCAGAAGACTATTTTTCTGATAAGCGCCAGGGGTATTCAAAAATAAATATGATGTATGAGATGGCCAGGAAGGGATTAGGGGTGTCTTGTTTGTGGGAACTGGAAAAAATGGGCGTTTCTCAAGAAGACATCCTCTTCAAAGCTTATGATGACCAAAGCGTTTTGATGAGATTCCCATGGCGGGATGATCTGGCGGGCGAAAAAGCTCATCGGTGGATTTTCTATTTCGGCGGTGTAGATATGAACGATTTTTCCGTATATCCAAAGATCCTGGAAAATATCATTTCCAAAGTTTCTCTTAGCGATATTTTATGCAAGGCCATGTGGACGTCCATGATTCATCCTAAGACGCTTGCCTTTCTCTTAAGCCATATGAGGCAGGAGGGCTTGCTTGTTTCTGATGTGAAGCTTTACAGGGCTTTCGCATTAAAAGGAACAAGAGAGCAATTTTTCGAAGATTTAAGATTCGGGCATTCTTTCAGAGAAGATAAGGGCGTCTATGCGTATCAAAAAACCCAACCCGAGATTTTCTTCGAGACTTTTTCTATTGGAACGAGTTCTCCCGTGAGCGATATCGAATATTTGACAGAAGAAATTTTTGAACAAAACGCTCGGCCGGAATTAAAAAAAGACAGAATAAAAGCCATGGTTTTGTTGAACAAGATTGTTCAGGACTATTACGGAAGATATAAAGAGACGATTGATGGATTCTGTGAGCGTGATGGGGATCGGTCTTATATTGTTGGAATCGTTCCTGGCTGGTTGAACTTTTTGCCTGATTTAGGTGCACTAAGAAGTGTTGTCAGCCTTATCCTGGATTTACGCGATCGGGGTGTTTTCTCGCTGGATTACGAAAAACAGATTTTAACTAAATTTGTTCAATTTCTTTCAGATATCAGATCAGATTCTGAAGGGTATGGGATTATTGCAGATATTATAATTGATTTCCGCGATCGTTTTGAAAAGGCCGGCTGCAGTGAATTATATTGGCACTACGAATCTTTTATGTTCCAGCGATGGTTGAGAGCAATTCATAATGTCAAAGAGTTGCGGCTGGTTAAAGACTACATTTTTAGATTACGCAGAGGGTTTAATTATAAGGACGAAAGTTATATTGCTTTTGAGATTGATAATGTAAAAAATTATCTTAGGACTATCAGCTATCAGGAATTTCCTTCCCCGGGTTGTCTCGAAAGAGGAAAAAATAGCCAACAGATTTCTCTGCAGGAAAAAAAGGCAAGCCTGAGATCATTTCATATTGATAGCTATATGAAGCTTACCCAATTCATATGTGATTTGAGTGAGCAAGAGCCTGGATCCATGAATCAACGGGCTGTTGTCGGTAAGCTTAGCGAGATCTCGCAATATTGCGTGGAGATTTTAGATCAACAGCGTTATTTAGGGGACTATTTTAGGGCTATCGAAGAGTTTTTCAAGGAATTCCTGACTTATCTTAAGTCAAGCCAGGCCCATAGAGAAATTTCACGTCATGGTATTCAGCAGATCAGAAATGTAACCGTTGCCTGGAAGCAGCATTTCCGCTTTGTGAAAAAGAGTGTTGTGGATCTTTCTTATCAGGGTCATGTTGCTTTTGATCAAAAACGACGCGACAACGTGGTTAAGCTCGAGGTGTACAGAAAGGGTCATCAAGAATCCTTGAGCTCGCCTGTTCAAAATACTCCGAAGCGGCTGACAACCGAGGAGTGTAAAAAAACTTTGTTTGAGAATTTATTCGAGTTCAAAAATAATTATTTTTTATTTAAACAGGAGGTTGCATCAGGGTTGGCCGTCTTAAAAGGCAAGGGTGTGGAAAGTTTTGAAGATATCTCTTACCCTCGAATATTGAATATCGTAAGGGATATTCAGGCCCGCGTAGATTACATTAAGGCTTTGCCTGTATTGTTTGGTTTTTCTGAGCCAAAAATCAGGAATACGCTGGATATATTCTTGCAGTTTATTTCTGATGAGTTCCATGCTGACAAGGTCATGATGTGGTTTGGTTTTGCTTACAGGGATGATTTTACGTATAGTCTTGGTTTTTCCGAGGAAGAGTTAACTGGGTTTTATTCGAATGTTCAAGAAATCTATATCGATTTCGACGAAAATACCAAGATGAAGTCGGTTGCATTGCAAGAGAAAAAGAAAAGAAGCGATGAGTTGTTGAAAGAAAACGGAATATGTTCTGCTTATGCCGTGACGCCCGATGTGAAAAAGTGGTCAAATGACGGGCTTAATTTTATTCAGATTGTCATAGGACGCTCGGAAAAACAAACTGCTGTTTTCGGAGAGTTTGCTCAACAGGAGCCCGCGACCTTGAAAGAGAAATTAAACGCTTTTGTTGATGAGGGTAACGCGCCATGGATCAATGTTAGAAGATTTATGCGAAAAAATAAATATTCCAGCTTCGATAATTTTATGATGATTTTAAGGCATAACAGTGGGGTGGATTTATTTAAAATAGGAGCTTTAAAAAGCGTGACTGAAAGCATTCCTTATTTTATAGAAAAAATAAAAGCCGGGGAGGACGAGAGCGCTCAACGCTACGATTCGCTTGCTGATCTTTTGGAATATTACGCGACAGAGAATATTGTTTTGAATTCTGCCGAGACGTTCCTGGATATTATTAAAAGCGGGACTGATTTTAGCTCTAAAAATATAACTTCTTTCTTGCGCCAGAGAGTGCTGGTGTTTAAAAGCGAAGCGTTGTTTAAAAAACTGTATTTTAAAACCAGGCTTTCTCGAGAAAACCTTTTTGTTGATTCTTGTGATTTTAATTTACTAGGTATAGTTATCGATAATCTTATGCAAAATGCCATTAAATATACTTCTGAAGGTGGCATTCGTGTTGAACTCTCCAGGAAAAAAATAGAGTTGAAATACAGAGTGAATAAAAAAATCGATTGTGCCGTTTTTACTGTCGCAGATACAGGTATTGGTATTCCTGAGAATGAAAAAACCAGGATATTCGATAGAGGTTACCGGGCAAGCAATACAGGGAAGATTGAAGGGGCCGGCGTAGGCTTGGATGCTGCCTACAAAATTGCCTATTTGATGCATGGATATCTTGAAGTTGAATCAAAAGTTGGTAAAGGTTCAAAATTCATGCTTACTGTGCCGTTACGCAATTCAAGGCAATCGAAAGAACATAGAAAGTTAAGTTCACCTGTTTTAGGAGATCAGAGAAGGTCGAAGAAGACGACCGATAAAATCGATTACATTTCTATTTTCAAAAAGATCCGTAAAGAAGCGTTAAAAGAAAGCACCCGTTTTAAAAAAGATGATTTTGGCTTTATTTATGAGAACGGACGGCAAGGCTACAAGGCCGGCTCAAGCAGGATAGTTTTAGCTCGTATTCCGCATGGGATGGATGCTTCTGTGTCGGCATTAATGTTCGCGCGTTCCTTTGGGCGCCACGTCGTGACGGGAAGACTTCTGTCTTGGGCGAGCTTCCTGCCCGTCATACCTTTTATTCTGGCCTCTTCGGATTTCAGGGCCTGGATAGCGGGCTTGAGCACAGCGGCTGTCGTCATCGGCTGGGAAGAACTGTATGCCCGCAAGATCGCAAGGCGCATTTTAGAAAATACCGGTTATTTGCAAATCGCACAAAGACCAACCGGTCAGGAAAACGCTTTTGAAAAAATCGTTAAGGAGGTTTCCCGGGAATTCAAGCCGGCTGTTAATTCTCTTGTCCCGGGAGGTGTTGAGACAAAGGCTGTCCTATCTCCTCAAACCCAGGGGGTGACTCAGGAAGAACAGGGGCTTGCTGAAATATCCGATAGCGTATCGGGAGATTTTATAGAAACTCAGGAATCTTCGCAAGAAGCAGAAATATGGGTCGGCGAAGAAAAGCCTTTGACGGATTATAAATTTAAGGGGTATCAGATCGTTAATGCTACAAAGGATACTCAGGTTGTTATTGAGAATGTCGGGTTGAATCAGAAGGTTGTTTTTACGGTAGCCGGTATCAACAGGGATTTTGAGCGAGGTCGCGTACTCCTGGGGATCAATCTTCGCGTCGTGGTCTCCGATCACAAGAAACATAATTTAAGAATCTATCAATACACTAAGGGTTTTGAAAACGCTTATCTGCCGAAATACAATTTTAAGCTCGTGGAAATGAGCGAAGGGGAGGTGGACGCGATTATTGTTGATGAGGAGGCGCGAGGTCCTCAGATTATTTTTATGTTGAGCGATGTCCAGGTCTCCTTGTTCGATGAACGTTTATGCAGTTTCACGGTTAATCTCAACGATCAAACCTCCGGGTTAAAGCTGGTTGATCCGAAAGAGCTTAAGTTTAAGATCGCCGAACACGGTGATGTTGATTGGAGAGTGTATAAAATACACAGTTTTAACAGAAATGGCGCGCCTGTTTTAAGAAAACGGGGAGGCAGAAAAGAATCGCAGGAATATCTCATCCCCGGATCGGATGGCCTGTACTATCCTCAGATTCAGCAAAGAGCGAAAAAAATTACAGGCAGCTCGCCGGTTGTTGATCCTGGAAAAATGCATATTGATGATTTAAGGCTGGAAAAAGATATATGTGTTCTGCAGGACTTTATATGCAAAACGTCTCTTGGGATTACCCCTCAGAATATTTCAATTTGTGATCTCTCGATTATTACCGATCTTTTAAAAAAGAAAGAAGTTCGGGAGAATACAAGGCTCGTGCCTCAAGAACAGGACGTCTTTTTCCGGATCGCCGCAGAGATGGCGGCTGCTAAGAGACAAGAATGTCTTAAGGATATTTCTTTGATTTATTGCATTCTGCAGGAAACCGACTTTAAGAAAGATAACCTCAAAAAGATTTTTAATTTAGATGGAAATTTAGAAGATTGCGTGATTGAGGATTTATATCTTTTAAGCGATGTAGGAGGATTTAAGATTGTTTATGTTCTTGAATTACAAGCCAGAGGAACGGATTTTCGTTATCCTATTGTTTTTAAGGTGTTGCGCGAGAATACATCCAAATCTCTGACGGGATACAGTTATACCGCTACTTTTGTTCAGCTGATGGATGCCATTATTGATACTCTCCATGAACACAATGTCTTTTATCATCCTTTTTATGGCTTTAACTATCTTTGTTATGACCAGGCATCCGATAAAGAAAGGATTGTGGTTACAGAGCAGTGGCTGAAGCAGACTAGAGACCTGAACGAGACTGAAATCAATAGTTTAAAAGTTGCCACATATATGAATTTATGGAAGATTTTTAAGGGGCATCTGTTTTTATCTGATGCGAACAGGCAAAATTCCATTGTACAACGATATAATGGTAGATATATCGCTTCGATCATTGATCTGGATGGTTTGTATGTAGAACCTGACGGAGATCTGTCTATCTTTAGTATTGTGGAAGCGCTGGCTCTTGCAGGATTTGAGGCAGAAGAAATTTTCTGCGGAGCCTTGTTAGTGTATGGCCGGGACATTGATCGGTTTATTCAAGATGCTGTCGGTAGTTTTGAGTATCTTGAGTATGCGACCGAAACCCAGGTTATGCTAGCTGATACTTATCAAAAATTTACTCAAGATCCAAATTATTTCGATGGGTATATTTCTCTCGATAAACTTTATACGGATAACCAAAATCTTTTCGAAAATATTGATAGACATTCTTTCGAGAAAGGATTCAGCTCGCCGGTGAGGCGGGGAGAGGATATCCATAGTAAGATTGAGCTGATACGTAAAAATACACCGGCTGGTATTGTTGTGCCGAGGCAAGGGAAGAATAGCGGCGGCTTCCGTAAGGCTTTCGAACATATAGAGAGGGTTCTTTGTAATGCCAATTATTTGAATGGACAGGTTCCGAAAACAACGGTTAATTTCCTGACCTATCGTAAAAGATGGCCTCAATTGCAGGAAAGATTGCAGGAAATTCTGGATTCCGATTTGGCTGAGCAGACAGAAATCATAATTTCGTTGGACGACAACGATGCTGAATTGGAAAAAGAGGTATTCAAGAAGCTTGTCGAAACCGGTCTTTCTTTCGCCATGGTTATTGGCAATCTTAATTATGAGTCAATCCGCAGAAACCAATGCATTCTATTCTCCAGGGGCAAAATCAGGGTTATGTGGGATGATGATTGCCGGATTACCCCAGGCTCATTTAGATACATGACAGGTAAATTAGAAGAACTTCCTCAATATGCAGCTGTTGGGCTTTTTTCCTATAATCCGGATGGCAGTTTGTATAAGCCTCTTTATGAAACAGAGGCAGATGATGCAGTTTTTGTGTCTCCCGGGCTTCACGGTATGATTGTTGTATTTAACGGTGAAGTTTTGGATTTTTTACCGTTTTCAGTGCAAAGGGTTTGGAGAGGTGTTTGGCCGGAGTGGTATAGCCGTATGTCAAGACTTGGGTTGGAATGCGCTTATATCTACCATAAAGACCACCGGATCATACATGAGCATGTTCTTGGGGATCAATCCACTTCTGAAGATAGAAGTCATAGACGTTTTGCCCTGATTCATTTAGGGAGTTATTATTTCAATTTTACGGACTCGTCTATTCTATTTGTCGATGATAAAGTTGTATCCGATACTCTCAAGAAAAGGCTTTTCATAAACGAACCATGGGTTGATGAATTCTGCAGAAGGTTTAGAGGGGTTATCCAAAATCTGGATTCCGGAAAGTCTATCGAGGAGATGGTTTTTGAAGTTGTTCATGGCCTGGCTATTGACACTGAAGATATTGGGTATATCAAATACGCTCTCCTTTTTATTCAGGAGCACAAAGATGATCTTTTGTCTTTCCGCAGGGAAGAATTAAGTTCTAAGGCTATCTTGACCATTCCCCCCTTGGCATTCTCCATGGAAAAATCCTATTTTATCCTGCCGTTCTATGTGCCTTCGTTTGACGAATGGGTGGAGAATTTTAATAAAGAGTGCCAGCGCGTGGAGAATGAAAAAGGTGGCCTAGTGCCCACGCAGGGTATTCGTAAGATTCTAGTTGTTCGCAACCAGGGATTGGGCGAACTTGTTTTGGCTATTCCATTTTTGAGGGAGTTAAGAAGAATTTTCAATAGAGTCCAAATTGATGTCATCGCAGATGCTGCGGGTAAAGACATTTTGAAAGATTGTCCCTATGTGGATGAAGTTATTGAATATTCTCCGGTGAGGAATTTTACAGAAAGAGAGAATGTGGTGTCGCGTATCAAACAAAATGCCTATGATCTTTATTTTGCCGCTCAAGATTCAATGGATGCAGCCATGTTGGGTTGGGAGGCGGGTATTCCTGTCCGGGTTGGATTTGCGTCCGAAACACGTCCGGCATTTTTCTTGACGCATATTGTTTCACCTAATAACAAAGAAGGGCAGTATAAGGTAGAAAAGATTTTGAGTTTGCTTTCGCCCTTGGATTTAAAAACAAGAATTTTTGATATAAGTTTAGAGCTCTGGCAGGATAAAGCTGCGGCCGTAGGGATTGGCGAATTCTTGCAGAAACATGGTATTTCCCGTAGTCATAGGATTATCGGTATTAATGCCGGCGCTAGCATGATTGAAAAAATGTGGCTGGAAAAGAATTATGCACAATTGGCTGATGAATTAGCCAGAGCCTATAATGCCAGAATCCTTATTTTGGCAGCAGATAATGATGTGGAAAAAGGCTTCGCATCCCGCATTGTCCGCCACATGCAACAGAAGGCGCTGATCTATGTTGGGCGTAGGCCGGCGGAGATGATGGAGGTTATTAAAGCTTGTTCTCTCTTTATTTCTGCTAACAGCGGATTGTGCTGGGTTAGTGCTGCTCAGCATATTCCCACGCTCATCATTACGGCTTCTTTTATTAATCAGGAACGGTTCACGCCGAAAGAAAAACAGACATTCAGTCTCCAGCCTTATTACACACCTGAGGTTGTGACCAGGGATTGGGCTCAAGACATAAAATTGGCTGATGTTTTCAGAACCGCCAAGAATATTCTTAACGGTTCTATGAGGCAAGACAGTGTGATTCATGATTTCTTTTTAGAGCAACAAGAGGATGTTAAAGCTACGGCTATTCTCTCCACATTCTTTAAGAATATTGAGATATATTTGGCACGCTATGAGCGTTTTAATGGAGATCTTTTGATTAACGACGCAGAGATGGTGAAGTACGCCATTAACGATATCTTGGAGGATGTCGATAGCGTAAAAGACCAGGTCGTTTTGTACAATGCTTTTAGAAATAACTCGCAGCTAAAAAGAATAGCCAGATTTGTTCAGGCGTCTATTTCTTTCCTTGAATACAGGCGCCTGGGAGCTTTATGGTTGTTTGAGAAAATCGTTAATGATTTCGATGTTTACGAGAAAGGGGATACATGGATTCTGGAAGTTAATTTCTGCCTGTATTTTACAAAAGAATTTAAGAAATTTCTCGAAAAGGCTATAAGTTTAAAGGATCAATTTAAGCAGTTGGAACAAGAAACGATCGCTAACGAGAAGGCTGTCAGTTCGCCGGTGTCGCTGAAAGGCATTGAGTACGTTCAGGGGAATGTGATGCCGGTTCAAGACAAGCCGATTGTGGCGGTTTTTGATATCCATGGAACATTATTAGAGCCAACTTGGAAGTTTGAGATTGCTTCTGTTTTTGCGGATTTAACGGGTCTTTCTTTCGAGAAAGGGTTGGTATGGGTTGAACAAGAGGCTGTCAATGAGTCTCATCATATTGTTGTGCAGAAATTGGCGGGTTTGTCGAAGAATGGTCATAACTACAGGCAGATAGAGGATTTGTTAAAAGAAAAACAGGATTATTACTATACGGCTTATAATCTTAAACCCAGGCCTTTTGCCTTGGATTTTATGAAAGAACTATGGGAACGTCATATTCCGATTCTTGTCCGCACAGGCGCAGATATTGACAAAGCTATTCGGCAGTTGGAAATAAGTGGATTTTTAAGATATATTCCCTCTACGCATGTTGTAGGTGATGAGCATAGCAATGGTTTCAGTAGTAAGGATAGCCTGAAGGCTTTTTACTATCAATTCCAGAACCACACCATGGTCTATTTTGATGATTGGGTAGGAGGGGGCGCGTATCTTGAGAAGATCAGGGGTCTTTTCTTTGGGTTGCCACAGGGTCTTCATGGCCAAAGCCCAGAATTCCTTCAAAATCGCCAGCGATTAATCTCTGATGGGGCAAACTATATCCTTTCCGGCTGGCAGGAATATGAGACGCTTCTGGATTTAATCACGGTTGATCAGAAAACGCAGGCTAAAGATGAGAAAATTCCCGTGGCCCAAGGTCCGGCAGAGGAATTGACAACCATTATTCCGGCGCCGCGACCTGATTCCCTGGGGCTTTTTATCGACATCGACAATGCTTATGATATTACTTATTCTGAGGTAACCAGTGATGCAGGAGTTTTTGGCATCGATGGAAAAATTAATTATGACAAGCTGGCCAGAAAGAAGCTGGTGACGATTCCCAACGCCCGCCTGATCACCCCGCAGAGATATATTGATACCTATCTTGATCCTGAAACAAAAGAAAAATTGAACACCCTGCTTTCCCAACAAAAACGCTACACTCGATTCAATAATATTATCGTGTCTTGGGATCTTGCCGTTGATCGCGATGTCTGGACAACTAATATCGACACGATTTATTTTATCTTAGCCATGAAAAGGCTCAGTCTCTTTGATGATCCTTCGATGGTTTCTATGCTTGAGATCGGTGTGGGCGGCGGCCAGATATCGGTCACGATGGCCGCCCTTTCCAAGCACCTGCGATCTCTTTCCGTTTCAGATATCAGTATTTATGCTCTTCGTTGCACAGCCTTGAATCTCAAGGCCTATTTAAAGCCCCAGACAAAAGTGCATTTCTACAGGGGGAAAGGGCTAAAAACCATAAAAGATTCCTTTGACGTAATCTGCGTTAATCCGCCCTACATTCCGACAGCGCCTTGGGAGGAGCGCTATTACGGCGATCCTTATCGTGGAACAGGGTTGATTCGCGAAATCGTTGCAGAGGGGATCAAAAAATTAAATAAAGCCAATTCACGCGCCATTGTCCTTATTAATATTTCCAGCATGGCTGAAAAAGATCTTAAGCGTTATGTGGCGGAGTTCAAGGGCGCCTATTCTTTGAACAAAGTAGGTCGAGGACATAAGGTACCATTTAAATACACAGGTTTTATTATTCGAGAATCAGGGGAAAAACTAGATGTGCCTTTAAAAATCAAGGCTATCGATGAAGCTTGGAAGCAATGGCTGGTTTCTGAGGGCGGTCTGGTTTACAAAAAAGACCATGCGGAAGATGAGGAGCCGTATTGGCATACGCTTCAGATGTATGTTTTGAAGCCCGCGTCCGTTAATCATCGCCGCATAAGATCGAATGGTATCAGTTCACCTGTAAAAAATAAAGAATTTTCAGTTAGTCGTTTGCCTTTTGGATTTTCTTTGCTACCTCGCGAGCATTTGAAGTTGCAGAGTTTGTTCCATCAGGAAAAAAGTGAAACGAGCTTTGATATTATGGGGACATTCGGGCATAAGGGGATTCTTTTCCTGGCCGAAGAAGAACAGACGGGGGCTTTGTTTACGATCAGAAAGCTTTTAAGTGAAAAAGATGAACGGCACTGTGGTTATATTCCCGGCATGATGAAGTTACTGCCGCAAGGATATCCGGGTGTCTATCAGGCTCAGATTATGACAGCTGGAAGGAATATGTGGTCTGGGTTGGAGCCGGCCTTGGCCGTGGTCTATCCTTTTGTTTTTGGAAAAGACTTCGAGCAGTTGTTTGGTGACTATAGAATTCAAGCCAGGCCGGACTTTATCTCTTTGTTATTTGATATGGTTGTCAAGATTTCAGAAGTCGGGGCCTTTTTAGAAGAGCGAGGCGTTGTGGGTGTCTGGGATATTAAAGGCTCAAATATTATTATCACGGAACAGTCAGAACCTGTTTTTATTGATTATACCGAGATGCACATCTCGCCGGTCCCGGAAATTGAAAGATTAATCTATAGCGCGATAAGCGGCAGTCGTCATTTTAATATTGAGGATGTTCTTTTCAAAGTCAGTTTCAGCAATAACGAAATTCTTAATCAACAGATTGTCGATGCGTTATGGCAATTGCATCAGAAGAAAATAAAAACGGTTAGAGGATTCTATGAAGATGTCAAGAAGGTAAAGCAGTTAAAAGAGTTCGTCAGTTCTCCTTTTAAAGATGAATTTCTTCTGGAGGGGGTGACGCCTGAGATTTTGGAGGAATTTGTCAGGGAGGCGTTAAGGAATAACGATCGAGAAACGGCTTTGGTCGTGCTCTATGCTTTAGAAAATATGCAGCCGAATTACTGGAAGACAAAACTTTATTTCGCTCGTTTGAATTTTGATTGCGGCCAATACGAACAGGCCCTGGCTTATTTTAATCGGGTCTTTTTGCATTTGGCGGGTGAGGAGCTCGATGACAATGAAATGTGTCTTTTGTGCTGCGAGAAGGCAGGCATTTATATCTGTCTGGATCAGCCTTATAAGGCTAAGAATATGCTGGAGAAGGCCCTTGATTATGAACGTCAGAATCCTGAACCATGGTTTAGTCTTGGGGGGGTGTATTTGCGCTTGAGTCAGTATGATCAGGCGAGGAAATGCTTTGAGAAGGCTGTTCTGTATGATGGCGAGGATGTTCATGCGCGGATTTGTTTAAGTTATGCCCGTGGCTTAGAAATAGCAGAGCAAGGTCTGGAGAAAAAAGAAGACGAAAAAGACAAGGCAGACTTATTGCGCGATGCCGAAAGAGAATTGCTGGAATTTTTGAGATTATCAAAAAAGAATGATCTTGAAATCGATATTCGTGATCATGCCTGGTATTGTTTAGGGTTGATTTACAGGGGGCTGGCGCAACCCAAGAATTCTTTGGATTCATTTTTGAATGCCAGGACGTATGCCGGGTATGATAAGCGGGAGGAAGGGATCGTCTGGGCCGTTAGCGAGCTTCAGGCTTCAAAAGTAAAACAAGGGAAGGCAAAAGTGGTCAGTCTTTTCCCGCGCAAATCCAACAGCTCGCCGTTGATATTAGAAGAGCACCGTCGGGAGATGTTGATCGAAAAATTAACCAGCCCTTATAAGGGAGTGATCGAAAAGGGGTTGAAAGAGCTGGATCAGTATGTTTTTGATTCCGGCCGCTACGGAGATGCTCATTTTATCGTCGAAGAAGCCCTTAAAAAGCAGGGGATTGTGCTTGCTGTTAATATTTTGAACCATTTTCCTCTGGCGGTGAATATCGATGTTTTTGACAACGATGGAAAGCCTGTCGGGGAACTCAAGTCGTTTCTTTCTCTTAATGAAGAGCGTAAGCCGTATTTAAAGATCATTAATGTTGAGCTGGCAGACAGCTTGAGAGGAAAAAGGATTTTCAGGCTTATTTACCGCTGGTTGGCGACCGAGTCTGAGTGCGTGGAGCGATTCGGTGGTCTGGTTGTTGGTAATGAGATTGCTGATGGCGCCTCAAAACAGGCCTGGTTGGATAGCGGTTATTTTTCGGCGGAATCTGAGCTAAGGGGTTCAGGTTTGTTTAAGCTAAGCGGGCGTTTCCCTGACTGGAAAGACTTTAGAGGTGAAGGTCTGAAGATTTCTTCGCCGTTGGAACAAAAACAGAATATTATCACGGGAGCTATTACCGGAGATTTTATTTCGCGGTTCAGGCAAGGCTGGTTTATCGAAAGGCCGGATTATAGAGAAGGAAGTGATGAAGTTCTGGCAGCAGAACGTTTAACAACATTGATCAAGAAGGAAAAGAGCGAATTTTATAGACGGTTCTCGATAGGTGAAACGTATAAGAATATTAACCCGCAGGTTCCGATGCACTGGTTTGTTTACGGAGGGCTTTTATCTTGTTGTTTAAAAGCTGAGATATTCAATATTTTATATGAAGCAAGAAAATTGAACTTTAAAACTTCTTCCTGGATCACTGTGCCTTTATTTGCCATTAATACCTATTATGCGATTAAAGGGAGCGTCCATTTGTTTGCTTATGATAACGCGCCATTTGTTCCTGAGCGTCTTGCGAAATATTCCTATCCGGGGGTTTTGTCAACAGGCAAAGAAAATGATTTAGCCATAAGAGATAATGTATATCTGTTTATTTCCTATAGTCAGCCACAATATAAAATTATCATCAGGAAAGATGGTATGGTGTTAGGGGTTATTAATCACGAGGGGGCTCCTTGTTTTATTCTTGATTTCTTTGCAACGCCTCAGGCGTTAGAGCGGCATGCGTTTTATTTTGGACCACCGTTAACTCTGAGGAATAGCTCGCCTGTTAATGTACATAAAATAGATAAAGAGGCTTATTCGTTAAGCCTTGTCCCCGTGTTGGATGAAGAGGCTCCCAGGAATAGGAGAGAGGCCGCTTTAAGAGATATCCTTCTTTCTTTTTCTCGAGACGGAGTTCTTTCTGTGTTGAAAAATCTATTTTTAGATGTTTCATTTCTTGGGATAAGGCAGGTGGTTATTACAGAGCCGCATTTTATGCCGTTAGGGCGGGTTGCCGTGGCGCAGGAGATTCTAAGAGATGTGACGAGATTTGGTTCGCATACCGATTCCGATTTTTCCCTGGCGATTACGGCAGCGTCTATTTACGAGGGGATTGGCGAGCAGAGCGATAAATTGGTGGGTGGGGCTGAATTTGCTAACCGACGCGCCGTTATTTCCATCAGCGATCTTTTAAATCATGATTTTCCATTTCAAGATATGGTAAGGTCGGCGGCTTTGCATGAAGTCGGCCATTTATTCGGGTTGCATCATTGTCCGTCTCCATGCGTTATGTGGGAAGTGTCGTATTTGTTGAATTATCAGCGTTTCTGCCCTGTCTGCAGGGAAAAAATTGAAATTTATCGGTTGAGTTCGCCGGTATTCAATGAAAAACACGACCTAAAAAACAGCTCAATGGCCAGGGAACAAATTGCTCTTTTTGGCGGAAGAATTTTTGCCATTGCTGTTTTACCGTTAGTCTGTCCCATTATAGGAATATTGGCTGTTTTGACGAAGCTGACGTCTCCCGGGCCCGTTTTCTTTAAACAAGAGCGAGTAGGGTATCAAGGTAAGTCTATTACTGTTTGGAAAATACGCACAATGACCACAGAATCTGATGTTAAAAAACGGAGAGTAACAAATTTAGGCCGTTTTTTAAGACCAAAAGGTTTGGATGAAACTCCCCAGATATTTTCGATCATCATGGGGGAAATGCAGTGGTTTGCTCCCAGGCCTCATACGCGCGATGAGATCAATCAGGCGTATATTGATAAAATTTCGATGCGGACAAGGCCGGGTGTGTTTACGAAAAGAATTTTAACGGCGGGAATAGGTGCCTCGACACATGAATCTCATCCGCCGATAGAAATCCTTATTCAACAAGACCAGAAAGATATCAGGAAATTTTCTTTGAGCCGTAATATCAGGCTGATTATGGCAACAGTCTTTCATATTGCCACGGGGGAAAGAAGAAAAAAAGATTCAAAAGATGCCAAGACAGATCAAAAAGTTTCCAGCTCGCCGGTGGAGGCAGTAATCATAGGAAAAGAAGAGTTTTTAAATGATGGAGGCACCATCGTCCCTATAATAATTTCCGGTGAGACAATAGGCAGTATTAAATATTATGCATTAAATAATGAAGTTTGGTTTTCGGCAATATTCGTTTCTTTGGATCATAGGGGTCATGGTATAGCAACGCAGGCATTGCGTTTGTTGCGGCAGCGAATACCTTATACTTTTGTTGGAATCAAGGGAGACTTTTTATCTAGAGTAACTAAGGATATTGGCGAGAAACTTTTAGCGCCGGTAAGATTTGTCGATTTTGCAGACTCATTCATCCGCTCCAGTTCGCCGGTACAAGGAACTCGGCCGGCTCTTCCGGAGGGTTTCATTCCTCTTAAATCTGTTTCGACTGAAGATGGAAAATTGCCTTCGCGGCTGGGTGTGCATTTTAAGGGCTTTTCCGATAGGACCCTGGTTGAAGGTTTGCCCATTAATATGATCGAGCTTAAGCCGGATCAATTTGCCAAAGAGGAAAAGCTTTATTATTGGAATAAGAAACTGAGGGATTTTGTTGAAGATGAAACTCAGATGCAGAGGCTCGTAGCTTTTATGAAGGAGAAGAAATTAACGGCCCAGGTGCATTTCCCGTTTGATGTAGATATCTTAGGTGGAGGCATCTTAAAGTGGTCCATGGGAGACAGAAGAAAACATGAATATATCCTCAAATACTTTATCTTTTTGGAAAAACTCCGCGAAAAATACGATTTAGCCGAAGAGCTTATTGTCACTATCCATCCTCCCCTTGAAGTCCTTGATTACGATTTCCAGCATATTTTAGAAAGAAACGGATTAACAAATATCGAAGACCACACTCAGATTCCTTCTGCGATTAAGGAAAGGGTGGAGCGCCGGGTGTTGGAAAATGGCCATCAGTTATTAGTTAGGTTAGGGCGTTTGATTGAAGAAAAGGGCTTAAAAATAAAAGTTGGTGTTGAGAATCAGGCTGATTCTGCGCGCGACGCCTGGAATCTGGGAAATAAAATTGAGCATTTTGAAATTTTACTAAAAGGAACGCCCTCAGGCATCCAGATGACGTTTGACACAGGCCATCGGGTATTGAGTCAGGAGCTCAATTTTAGGACTTTTGCGGAATTTGCAAAAAGCCACGGCAAGTATCTGGTGAATATCCATTTTCACGGCAATGAGGGCTGGCGCCATGACCCGGAAAAGACAACGTACCGCGCCGATAGACATAGTTTTCCGGATCACGACAATATGTTCGGTTTTAATTACCAGGTTTTAAGGTGTGCGGTAGAAAAAGTTCCTGTTGTCCTTGAGGTGAGGCTTAAACGAATCCCTAAAGAAGAGCTGATGCGGTCCGTTGTTCAGTTAAGGGCGTTGATCGATGAGGCTGAGCGTAAATATGTTCACTGTAGTTCGCCTGTGCAAAGAAAGAAAAGCAGGGGAATGATTATAAGCACCTGGCATGATCAAAATGCCCAGGAGGATAATAAAAAGAAATTTTTGTATAAGTGGATGAAGAAGACCCTGACGGAAAATATCAGTCTTGCCAGGCGAGACGGCTGGGTCCCATACATAATTTCAGAAAATGTTGCTTATCCTCCCATCGTGGATATTTTCAGGAAATTGTCGAGGAGTGGAACTTTGTCGGAAAAAATTTTAGAGGATCAAAAAATCCAGCAGTTGTTTTGGCCGGTTTATGAAGAGGCAAAGAAAGATTCCTTCGAAGCTTATCGGCAATTGATCCGGGGGGATCGTTTGCAAGAAATGCCCGTTATAACCCAGGCTATTGGCGATGTCTATCAGAAGACGAGCGTTGACGTATGGCTTGAGGGTGAGAGGCTTACCCTCAAGCAGGACAAAGAATTTTTCCAGGCGATGCAGAGTTATTTGTTGGCGGTGTTATATCATTTGCCAGGCTCTTACTTGGAATTTGAGGAGGGTCATTTTCAAGAGGCACAGGAGCATATTAAGGCATTCCTGAGTTGTTATGATGAAAGTGTGACGGCGCGCAACAAAATCCTCGTCGAAAATTTAAGGCAAGTCTATCTTAAAGAGGAAAAAGTATTTCCATTGGTTGTTATGGGACTGGGGCATGAACAGGATCTGTTGTCAGGATTGAAGGATAAAAAGATCGACTACTCCGTTGTTCGCAATCCCGAACAGATTAAGTTTTATTTTACCGAAAAAGCCCTCATGGGTTATTTGGTAGATAAGGATTTTGTTAAGGCCGTGGAATTGATGAAAAGAGCCGCTGTGGCGTCCTGGCTAGAAACAAATTATGGGATCGATTTCAATAAAACAGAATTTATGGCGGGTATTTTATCGCAAAAGGGTTTTGAATCTTTCTTCGATAGCTTAAGACGCGGAATAAAGAACATGGGTTTCGCGGACACTTTTAAAAAATCCGTCAGAGAAATTCTTGTGCCGGCATGTTTGAATTCGAATGAAAAACAGCTTGTCGCCTGGGCCAGACGCTTCAGTTCTCCTGTCGCTTTGAATGACAAAATGGATTCGCTTTTGATGAATTTTCTCGAACCTTCGCCCTCGCAGATTATCAGTGTCCGTCGCGAAATAGACAGACTTTTTCGCCAAATGGAGAGCCGCTATAGAGGTATGGCCAGAAAAGGAATGCGATTGAGTGCGGATGTATTTTTCGGTGCTGAAGAGATGGATCGGATCGGCGAGCTTCCGGGATTTTCTATAGCGGCCAGGGCTTCGGAATTCCCATGGAAAAAATGCCTGACATATCTTCGTCTTATCAGGCCGGATTTTGATCTAGCTTGTCTAAAAAAGGATCACAGGGAAGTGAGGATGTTTGAGAGAAGGGAAGGCGATATTGTTATTTACAAAAGACGGTTGAATTTTTCTCATTGTGGGGTCGTTAACGCCGATGGACGATCGGTTATATCCAAATTTAACATCTATCATGTATTTTCTCATCCGCCGTTGTTTGTCCCTACCAGCTATGGCACGCCCCATTTTTACCGGAGGAAAATAAGTTCTCCGGTGAAAAGGATCAGTAAGGCCGAAGCCTTGCGGCAGAGAGAAATCGAAAAGTATCGTCCCTGGAATTGTCCGACAGGGCCGTTTTTGACGCCATGGTGGATGAGAGAGATCGTCACGCCAATGATCTCGTGGCTTGAGAATGGTCAGGCGTGGAGACAAGAGGCGATGAAGTCCGTTATGCCCTGGATGCATTGGTTGTCGTTATTTTCTTATCAGAACGGGCCGGTGTCTCCTTTTGAATTATTTTTGCCGGGACTGATGTCTTTGAGATTGATCGCCGAGGACGCAAGGAAGTTTGTGAAGACAGCCGAATTTCTTGAAGAAATCAGCGGCCGCACGCCCGAGTGGCACACTAAAAATGTGATCGTTTTAGACACGCCAACGTTTTGTTTGCGGTATTTTCTTAGGTCTGAAGATAAACAACTCAATAAAAACAGGGTTCCTGTTTTAATCGTTCCTCCGCAGGCCGGGCATCACTCCATGATTGCTGATTACGACGAGGGCAGGAGCGTTGTTGAAACATGCCTCAAAGACCATGAAGTTTATTGTATCGAGTGGAAATCTGCATTGCCCGATTATCCGGAATTAGTGGCTGATCTCGTCAATCATGTTCATGACAGCATGAAAACCGTAGGGCGCCCTGTTCAGCTTGTCGGTTTGTGTCAGGGAGGATGGGTCGCGGCCATTGCGACAGCGTTTTATCCAAAGAAAGTCAAGGCTCTTTATCTGGCAGGCGTACCTATAGATCCTACCCGGGGTGATAACGATGTCACTCGTCTCGCTAAAACCATGTCTACGGAATGTGATCATTGGCTTTTCCATTGTATCGGAGAATCTGATGTGTGGGATGGCTCGACGCAGGGGTTAGGATTTAAACTGATGGGGCCTGCGTTCGGCAGAGAAAAGTGGTTCGGGACTTATATGGATCTGATGCGCAATATTGATAACCAAAAATATGTCCAGCGCAGCGAAAAATTCCGCTGCTGGAATGATAAGGAACAGAATATTTCTTATTGGCAAATGGAGGCTTACGATAAACATTTTAGACAGGGCCTTTTGACCAAGGGGGAGTGGGCCATCCAAAAAGGAGCCAGGCTTGTTCAGGTGAAATTAAGTCGTATCGGAGTCCCTGTTGTCGCCATTAATGGAACAAAAGACGATATTACAACTCCGCCTGTTGTTTACAAAAAAGAATTGGCGGTGTTGCCCGGTATTTCATTGTCCGATCAGGATCTTGAGCGTTTGTGGGGCTTTCTGACGGAAAAGGGATTGATCTCTGATGAGGGAGAAGATGGTATTAACAGGGAAAAAGGAAAAATGGCTGTTGTGGAAGACGAGATGATCAATATGAAATGGAAAGATTTCCGTAAAATCGATCATCCCTATATCCAAGAAACCGACAGGGCTATTTTGCGCGAGATCCATAAATTCATCTCGACTCGCCGCGGCCAATGTCTGGCTATCGAGGAGTACGTTAAGACACCCAAGAAATGGATTCGTCTGCAGGTTCTTAAAGGGACCGGCCATATCAGCACATTTATGGGGGATCAGGAGCCTTGGAGGCAAGCCCTTGAATGGGCGGATAATCTCCTTGATCAAAAGTCTTCGGTTGAGCAGAATTCTCAGTCCAGCTCGCCGGTAAAAAATAATCCCGAGAACTTAGCCGATCAGGCCCGGGTGAAGAAGTGGTATAAGGACATGTTTTTTGAGGCATTCGGCGATGTGAAGGAAGATTGTTCTTCCAGCGAGCTTTATCAGCTTTTTGAAGAAGCTTCTCATCCCTCAAAATGGCGCAGGCATTCTGAGTGGGGAGGTCATCTGGATATTGATGAGAGAGGATATGCCACATCTCTTTCCCGGATGACTATCCGGCAACTTCTTGAAGAATACTCAGCTCTTGAGCCTAATTTTTATGTTCACAGGCAAATGCGTAAAACTTTGTGGAGCCTGGACGATATCGCATTTATCGCGCATCTGTTGGTTCGTGATGTGTTGGGCAGGATCAATCTTTATGAACGCATGATTTTGAATGGCCAAGAAGGAATGGATGCCTTAGAGGCAGATAAAATTTTGCGGCGTTTAGATAAAGAGGCTTTCCTGGCAAAAAAGAAATATCTTTTGTTACGGGAATGGATTTATCGCCATTGGGACAGGACGCCGAAGGTGAAATCTTGTTTAATTTTTTCTTTATCAAATCTTCTGCCTGTAGTCGAACATGAATTCAGCCGGGATACGGCTTTGATGATCCGACATATCAAGGAAGGGGAATTTTACACGGTTTACAAATATTTTTGGTCTCAAGCAGCCGACAATGGAGAAATTTGTTTTCAGCCATCCCAGGTGCTGAATCAGTTGAAATATCAAATCCTGACACTGGCCAATACGTTGGGTCTTCCCGATACTACAGAAGAGACCTATCGGCGTATTTTGGCGCACATCAAAAAAGAGGCGCAAGGTGATGTTGCGTTCTTAAAAAATATTTGCGCGATCTCTTTTTCTTATGTTGACTGGACTTCACGCCAGCGCCGTCTCGTGAATAAAGTGCAGGATTTTTTGGATGAAGCATTTCCAAAAAGGTACAACGCCGATTTTGGCCTGGAGCTGAAGCAAAAAATGCTTATTAGCGACCAGTTGGCCCAGGAAGGGAACGATACATCCCGTATTATTGGAAAATTTGTCGTCAAAGATGCAGGGGATGACGGGGAGTTCATTAGCAACATTATTCATGAAGCCCTGCATTGTCGTCTTCCGGCAGGTTTTTCCCGTGTTTTCGACCTCGGCTTTTTGGAAGAAGGTTTTGTGTCTTGCGAAACAATCGAACTAGGCCGCCTTTTTGAAGAAGAAACCGGCATCGCGGCGCAGAATAAGGATGTCTACGAGATGAACAGAAAGATTTATAAAAAACTGGAACAGAAAGTTGCCAGGAATGTTGTTCTTGATTTGATTTTCGGAAGAACTCAAGAGGATTTTCTTAATAAGCTCGGTGTACATTATCGGATGGTTTTGGTTATTTTGAATTATCTCCAGCATCTGGAGTATCGTCGCTGGAGCGATGGCTACCGCCTGGAAACGGCGGGTTTAATCATAGCTAACAGTGATCATTTTGACATATTGCGGGATTATATCGTCCAGGAAACCGCTAAATATACGATTGACAAGAGATTTGTCGAGAGAGTTTGGAATGTTGTGGATAAGACGGGGACTATTTTTGATTCATCATTGCTAGCGGCCGGTCAGACAGCTTCAGGGCAGGTGACGGATAATTTCAGTTCGCCGCTTAGGAGAGTATCGAAAGCTGGGAAAAATCTTCTTATTGTGAAAGTATCTGGTCAAGAATTTACTTTTTCTCATCGAGATATTCAAAAACACAAGGAGGACTGGTTTGATACAGAAGGGATGAATGTTGATATTCAGGGATTAATGAAGGCTTATTTGTATCCTGAATTTAATGAAGAGGAAGAAGGTGGGCTCTATCGGATGATGAATGCTTGGCTTGAAGTTGAGAATATCTTAGTGACCCAGCCGGGTGTTTCTTTATATCGGGCGCTTTATTTTTTAAACAAAGATGAAAAAAGTCAATTAATTCAAGAACCAATTTTTGTCATTGAGACTGAAGGGAAGCATTATTGTATTACGGGTCATCACAGACTTTTGTATTGCCGGCTTTGGGGCAAGGATGAGATTAAGGCGCAGGTCATTAAGCCAACAAGGTTACTTTTAAAAACCAAGGTAGAAAAATCTCTAAAGAGACAGGTTGACTTTGTAGAAAGACAGTTGGGTTATCGGGATGTCAAAGCTTTGGTTGAGGATTTTTCAAGAAAATTAATAAATAACAGTTGTTTAATTTTTAGTTCACCAATCCGACTTTCCTGGTTTGATGTAGAGCCTATTTTTAAGCAATATGCCCCGAAGAGTTTTCTGGAGGAACTGAAAGATCAGGAAGTTCGTCGACAAGTTTTGATTTTGACGCAAAGCCTCTTGGATCGTTTCTATTTCCGTTTTAAAGAGTCCAGGGGGTTTAAATACCCGAAGATCATGGGGCGCTGGTTATCGCAGGTGCCGAATTTCAAGGCGTTCCAGCAAGCCTTTGGCTTGAATAATTATATCCGCGATTGGACAGCCCAACCGCATATTTATTATGAAACAACAGTCCTTCCTAATACGCTTCAAATGATCGGGCGGCTCAATCTGGAGCCTGAGGCCTATGAGATCGCGGCGGATATTATTATCGATCTTCGCCGCAGGGCCGAAGATCCAGAGCATTATAAAGACTGGATTCGCTATGAATTGACAGCTATGCCGCTTTGGCTGGAGAAGATCGATTCTCTTGAATTATTGAGGTCGGTTAATGAGAGGATCATCGAATTGCGCCGGAAATATCGTGGTCCGTTTCAAAGATACTTCTTTTTTGAGGCTGAAATGATTAATTCCTTTATTCATAAAAATAAGGTTTCGTGTTTGAGCAGGGAGATAGAAGAAAAAAAATACGAAACGCTTCTGGGGGGACCTAAAAGAAGAACAAAAGATTTTATTATCAAGTGTGACAATGAATTTGTTTCTCTGGTGGAGAGATTTTTCAGGCATGGCTCAGGCCATGAGGAGGTGCTTAACGATGCCAGAAAGACAAATATTTTAGCGCAGGCTTTCACGATCTTTATGGCGGCGTTGGACGATTTGGTGGGGACGGTTAGCGTTAACAGGATGATTGAAACAATCCAGAGATTTTGCAGCGAGACTTTGTCGCTGGTTGATTGGGCTTATGAAAATGATAAATTCTCGAAAACGGAAGCAGGCCTGGCTCGAGGGGTTATCTTGTGCTGGACGCTGGAAATGGAAAAGATCATAGAAGAAATATCGCCTGAGTTTATGGCCAGGCAACGGGAAGCCGTGAATAAAAAGATCGTCGATCTTTTGACTTGGAAGGCGCGTAAGGATGAAGATCCGTCAGGAAAAAACAGTTCGCCTGTTCTTTGGAGCAAAGAAAGAATGTTTGAAAATTGGCTTAAGGCAACGGAAGGAGAAGGTATTGAGATCAAAGAGTCTTCTTTTGGGCCGTACATTCAAGATTGTGTTTATAAGGGGCAAAGTACATTCTTTATGAGAGACCATAATCTTCTTTACGGGTTTTTAACAGAACTTTCTCTCGCTCAAAAGAAATCCTTCTGTCTCTGGAATATAGATCGTCATGATGATCGTGCTTCCGGGGCCAGGCGGCCGCCTGAGCTATCGAGTTCTCTGGATGACCATCTAAGAACAGAGATCAGGCGTTATGCAAATGAGCTCTCTTGCGGCGGATGGGTATTACCTTTAATTCATCAGGGGACGGTTAAGGAACTCAACAACCTTCTTCTGTTTGAAAAAAGCATCTATTCAAGAGAGAAGCTGGCCGCGGGCTTTGAGGAGCGGCCTTATCATTGCCGTCAGAGGGGTTGGCAGGAAGGCCGCGTAGAGCGTTTTGATCCTGAACAATACTGTTTTGTTTATCCTGTCACGGGTTACAAAGAGATTTTTGAACAAAGCATTTCTTTTGAAGGAATGTGTCTGCTTCACAAGGTTGTCTATCCGTCTAAAAACTATTTGAATATTTTGGCCATTGATATGGACGCCTTTACCTATGTTTCGCGTTTTAATCTGGAAAAAACAATTAAACAATTCGGCGAAAATTTAACGAGGCTGAATCAACATTTTGATTATTTTGCTTTGATCGAATCGGAAGAGGTGCATTGGAAATTCAATGGGCAGACACAGGAGGCTTATCGTTTCAGGGGGAATATCCGTAATGCCTTGATTCATGAATTTGCGCAAGTTTCCAGCTCGCCGGTGAAGGATAACAGGCATGCCCTTGGTTTGAATATCGTTGAATCTTTTCGGTCTGAAAAAGCCAATCATCCGGGCGTTCGTTGTGGGTGGAGGGCACTATCTAAGGTGGCGGCCTCTGTTGAACAAATGATAAAAAGCGATTCTCTTTTGAAGGAATACTTGCCCTTGATTGAAGATATGGAGGATACCTTGGCGGATAAGGATGACTCTTTGTTAAAAATGGCGCGTGTCATGGCTGCTATCAATGGAATAACCATGAAAGCTATCAGCAGAGAAACTTACGAGCATCAGGAACATGTGGGGCGATATTCTCGTCGGTTGGCTCAGTATATGGGGATTGCGCTTGACGCTAACGACCTTGAAATGATCGATTTGGCCGGTCAACTGCATGATTCAGGGAAGCTGGAAATAGAAAATGAAATCCTTGCCAAGACGGGGGTTCTCTCGCCCCAGGAACGACGCCGAATCCAGGAGCACGCATTTTCTCACGAAATTATCCCTTTTGATCTTCTGGGATTGAATATTATTGTTGAAGCTATGCTGTTTCATCACGAAAATCACGATGGCACAGGGTATCCGTTTGGGTTGGTCGGGGAAGAAATCCCGAAGGTGGCTTCTATTGTTCACGTTGTGGATGTGTATGACGCATTAACGCAAGAAAGAAGTTACAAAACCCCCTGGCCTAAAATGAAGGCGATTCAACATATCAAAGAATTGAGAGGAAGACATTTCGGTCCTCATGTTGTTAATGCTTTTCTGGATTTATTCGCTGGCGAAGATTCACAGGAGGACAATGCGGTTTTGTCGCCGAAAGACAGGCCGGTATTTATAACGATGTCGCAAGACTCTTCTTATGTCTTGAATCGGGCCCGAATCGATTCCGATTCATCGGATAAAGATTCCTTCAGCTCGCCGGTGTTAACAGTCGACAGTCGATGGTCGAGAGTCGAGAGTCAAAATAAATTAAAACCATTGTCTGTTGATCATGGTCTATTGACCGGTGAAACTAAATCTAGTTCGCCGATATATGTGCCTGAGCGGCCTGTTGCGAAGACGGAATTGGACGATTATGCATTAAGAATTTTTCTAAAAGAAAGGATGATTAAGGAATCAGAAGAGCGTTTAAGCAGGATTTTAGACAAAAACAGGGGAGGTGAAACGGTCGTTTCAAGGGTAATTTTTTCTGGATTAAATTCAATAATAGTTCCATAATAGGGAAAGGAGGTGGGGTATGGCTAAAGCGAAAAGAAAAAATCTTGAGATTCTTAAAGATACCGGTTATGAGGATGACAAGAGAGTATTCTCTCGTTTTGCTGTGGACAATCTTCCCGTGAGGTTTAAAGACCTCAAAATAGGTCAGAGAGGTACCGCTGTGTGCCATGATATCAGTGGTAGCGGCGCCGGGATCGATAGTCCTTCGGAAGTTAAACCGCGAACTCCTTTGGAGATGTGGTTTGATTTGCCTGATGGTTTTGAGCCAATGCATCTATTAGGCAAAGTAGCTTGGAGTCAATCGTTGGGTGACACGTGGAAGTTGGGAGTTTCTTTTGACAAAGCTCGTTTTATGAGCATGGCAAGGTTGCTTAAAGTTGCTGAGTGAAAGCTGGGGGAAGGGTCTAACGCAGAAGGCGTAGACCTTATCTAATTCATATGGGGGAAGGGTCTAATCGTCTCAAAAATATTTTAATCTGATTTTTAAGAATAGAATATTTTGTGAGATAAACTTCAGGGTTCGTTCTGAAAAGAAGCCAGAACCTGTTTTAGCAAAATGAAGGAGGCTTTCCTATGGAAGAGGATCGAAGAGGCGCTATTCGTTGGCAAGTTTCTTTACCTGTTCGCTACTGCAGCCACTTGAGACCGAATGAAGGGTGTAGTCACACGCAGGATTTAAGCACTCTCGGAGCGAAACTTGCCATGGTCGAGAAACACAGGGTTGGGGATCAACTGTCGTTGGTTTTGGATATCCCTGCAGAAGGGGACAGGCCAGTATGCTTTGATGCTGATGTAGTTTGGCAGCGTGAATTGAATGGTTTAGAGCAGGAATGTAAGTATATGACAGGCGTTGTATTTAGGAGAATTCAGGATTGCCATAAAAGAAGTATCTTAGGGCACGTATCTAAGAATTTTCCTAAATTGTTCGTAGCAAAATGGTGGGAAGGAATTGCTTAATCCTTCAAGAAGGAACTTTTTGGAAACAAACATTGTCTATATTGTATAGGACAATATAAGGTAAGAAAAATAGCCTCAAATAAAGAGCCGTTTTTTATCAAAAAACAGCTCTTTTGCCGCTATAGTCTTCATCTTAATTTATTTATTATTATGCTTGATTAAGTTTGGGCATTATGTTAGACTTTTTAAATCTATTTTCCCATAAAAATCAAGTAGTTACATAAAATCCACCATACCAATAAGGAGAGAAAATAACAGCTATGAAGTACGGACATTTTTCTGCAGACGGTCGTGAATTTATCATCAATGATCCTTTGACTCCTACCCCGTGGATCAATTATTTAACAAACGAAAAATATTGCGCTATCATTTCGCAGACTGCCGGCGGCTATAGTTTTTATAAAGATTGCCGTACGGACAGAATCCTGCGATGGGCGCCTGATAATAAAAATTTTGACAGGCCTGGCCGTTATATTTATGCCAAAGAAGTTGCGAGTACCTCTGCGCGCAAACGCGCCAACGCGAAGGTTTGGTCGTTGACCTATCAGCCGCTTAAGGCAAAGCCCGATTCTTTCGAGTGCCGTCACGGGTTCGGTTATACGACTATAGCTTCCAAATACAATGGCATTAAATCCAGCATTACTTATTTTGTTCCCGTCGATGATGACTGTGAATTATGGCTCGTCTCTCTAACCAATGAAACCAATAAAGAAAAAAAATTAGAGCTTTATCCTTATATCGAGTGGCTTGTGGGCGATTATCAGGAAGAGCTGCGCTACCGAAATATCATGAACCTCTACAACCGGATGTGGTTCGATGATGCTCATGGAATTATTTTTGGTTGGAAGACAGCTTTCTGGCAGGGGATGAATATCAAGGAATTCAAGAATTATTCGTTTTTCGCGACCAGTCTCGATGTCAAAGGTTATGCCACCCGTAAGACAGAATTTTTAGGCCGTTATAATAGCGAAGAGAGGCCTGAGGCGATTCTCGAGGGTACATTTAAGAATACTCCTCTTTGTTCGGGTGAAGACGGAATAGGATGTTTTAAACACGTCGTTAAGCTCGGCGCCAAACAGACAAAAGAATTTGTTGTTATCCTGGGTTCTACGGAAGGACAGGCGCACGCGACGAAACTCGTTGAGAAATACAGGGATTTGGCTCATGTGAAAAAAGCCCTTAAAGAAACAAAAGAGCTTTGGCTTAAGCGTTTGGAAGGTAACGTTGTCGTTAAAACGCCTGACAGCGATTTTGACACAATGATAAATCTTTGGGTGAAGTATCAGGTTTATATCTGTAATCTCTGGTCGCGTTCACCGTCATTCTATCATGAAGGTTCCGGCGGCCGCGGCTATCGTGATTCGGCGCAGGATTCAGAGTCTATCGTTGTTTTAAATCCCGAATTAACACGTAAAAGAATTTTGCAGTTGGCGGCTCTCATCAGAAAAGACGGGACATCTGCGCCTGGCTGGTCTGATACAACGGGCCCGGCGACACATCGTCCTAATAAAGATCATCAGATTTGGCTTACTGCAACCGTACGCGCCTATATTCAGGAAACAGGCGATAAGGATATTTTGAAAGAATACGTGCCCTATTTAAAAGATAAATGGGTAGGTGGATGGGAAATAGATCACACGCATAAAGGCGGCTCAACTTCTGACGGTGAAGGCACGCTTTTGGAACATTTAGAAAAAAACCTCGATTTTTGTTTTAACGATGTCGGCGCGCATGGCTTGCCTAAAATCGGCCACGCGGATTGGAATGACGCGATTGACGCCGCCGGCAAGCGCCATAAAGGCGAAAGTGTTTGGCTGGCGCAGGCTCTTGTGCGTTCTCAGAAATATTTCGCCGAGCTCGCTGAATTAATGGACGAGAAAGAAAAGGTTAAAGCGTTTTTAGATAAAGCGAAAACCATGAGTGAGCGCGTCAACGCCGTGGCGTGGGACGGGGATTGGTATACGCGTGGTTTTACGGACGATGGCATTCCTTATGGTGTTAAAGCATATGATGAAGGTAAAATTTATATCATGAGTCAGGCGTGGTCAATCCTTAGCGGGATCGCCGAGGGCGAGCGCCTGCAGAAAGTCTTAAAGTCTTGCGATAAATATTTAGACGGCCCTCATGGTATCGCGATGTTCTATCCGGCTTTTACGAAATTCCGTCCGGAGCTTGGTCGTATCAGCATGTTTTCAGAAGGGACAAAAGAGAACGCGGCTGTGTTTTGTCACGCGGCGCATTTTCTTATCGTTGCTTATTGCATGGTTGGCCGCGGCAACAAGGCTTATGAATCGCTTATAAAAATCATGCCCAATAAACAGAAAAATTATGATCTCTATAAATCAGAACCTTATGTTTACGCGGAATATCTTGTAGGTCCTGAAAATCCTTATCGCTATGGCGAAGGCCAGTTTACGTGGATCACAGGGACTTCGGGATGGGCGTTTATGGCGGCGACGGAATGGGTTTTAGGCGCGCGTCGGGATTACGAGGGATTGCGTATCGATCCGTGTATTCCGTCAAGCTGGAAAAAGTGTTCTATCCGCCGGCCTTTCCGCGGGGATGTTTATGAAATTGAAATAGAAAATCCTAACGGCGTTGAAAAAGGTGTGCGCGAACTTTATTGTGATGGGAAGCGTCTTCAGAATAATCTGGTTAAGGTTATCGGAGACGGCAAGACACATAAGGTGAGGGTTGTGCTGGGGTAGTGCAAAAACAGGAGAAGAAATGTTAAAATCCAAAATTCAAAATTCGAAATCCAAAATAAAATCAAATTTAAAATTTCCAAATAAATTGCTGAGTTATTTGAAATTTGGATTTTGTCATTTGTTTGTCATTTGGATTTTGTCATTTGTTATTTTATTAAATGGTTGCGGTTCGCAATCAACAACGGGCGCATCTCAGGCCAAGGCGAAAAAGATTTCTGTCTGGCACTGGATGACGGATCGCGATGAAGCATTTCAGGAATTGGCTAAGCAATACGAAGCCAAGACCGGCATTAAGGTGGTTTTTGAACTTTATGCGCCGTCAGATGCTTATTCTCAAAAAGTAAGGGCTTCAGCCCAGGCGCAAGCGCTTCCCGATATTTTCGGCCTCTTGGGAGAGAAGAGGGATTTTGCCGCTTTTATTAAAGCCGGCCATATCGCCTCTTTAACAGAAGAGATGAACGCCGAGTTTGGGGAATGGAAAAATATGCTTTTTGAAAAAGCGCTGGCTGTTAATGAATTTAAAGAAAAAAACGAATATGGAGTTACCGCTGGAATTTATGGCGTTCCCATTGACGTTATGAATATTCAAATGCTTTACAATAAGGCTTTATTTAAAAAGGCCGGATTAGATCCCCAAAAACCCCCTCAGGATTGGGAGAGTTTTGTGGCTGCGTGCACCAAGTTGAATGCCGCCGGTATCCAGGGTTTGGTGAGCGGTTGGGGTGAGGTCTGGATGATTGACTGCCTGGCTTCCAATTTTGCTTTTAATGTGATGGGCCCTGAAAAAGTTTTCGCGACGCTCCGAGGGGAAGTGCCGTATTCGGACTCGCAATGGATCAAAGTTTTTTCATTGTTTAAGGAAATGGCGGATAAAAAAATGCTGGCGAGCGGGATCGTTACCATGGTTAATAAAAGCGCCGAGCAGTCTTTTGCGAACGAGCGCGCCGCTTTTGCGTTCAACGGATCATGGTGCGTGAACGTTTATCATGGCATGAATCCGGATTTGGATTATGGCGTTATGCTGCCTCCGAAAATCAATCCATCGAACCCTATGTATATTTGGGGAGGGGCAGGGTCTTCATTTTTAGTTAATGATCGTTCTGCAGTTAAGAGCGAAGCGATTGAATTTTTGAAATGGTTAACTGCGCCTGAACAGCAGGCTTTTCTAGCGGAAAAAACCCGTAATCTTCCGTCCAATAAAAAAGCGTTGGCAAAGATATCGGCATTGCTGTCTGATTTTTCTAAAGGGATGGAGAATGTAACGCATCCCAATGTCTGGCCGGTGAATGAACTGCCTAAAGTTATTGAGCGTTTTGATAAGGGGATCCAGTCGGTCATTATCGGCGAAAAAACACCTGAACAGCTGGGTGAGGAATTAGCGAAGTTAAAAGCTGATGAGATGGCGAAGAAAAAATAAAAGTGTCATACGTCACAGGTTTCACGTCACACGTCAAAAATATAAAAAACCTGATACGTGAGACGTGTAGCGTGCAACGATAAAACTATGTCAAACATTATCGGCGAAAATATTAAAAGGCTCTACAACTTCCTTCATAATGCTTCGTCTAAAACGAAGATTTTGATGGGGGTGGGGCTGGCTGTTGTTTTAGAAACGGCTTTTTTACAATTTCACGCCTTTACTATTTTCTGGGTTATTATCTATACCTTTGTTACTTTATCTCTTCTTTTTATTGTTTTGGCCAATATCGCTAAAAAAACATTTTCTTCATTCGCGTTTGTCTTGCCGGCCTTGATCATATTTTCCATATTTTATATCTATCCGTTTTTTAAAGTGCTTCAGCTGAGCCACAACTCGTGGGATGGTATTTCACCGACTATGAGTTTTGTCGGTTTTGCGAATTTCAAAGAGATTTTACAGGATAAGATCTGGTGGGGTGCCATGGGCAACGCCGGCTATATCACCCTGATCGCTTTGACATTTCAGAATATTTTGGCGTTGGCGTTGGCACTCGCGTGTGATCGGCAGATCAAGGGAAGGAATTTCTTTCGGGTTATCTTTTTTATCCCGCCGGTATTGTCCGAGGTTGTTGTTGGTCTTATCTGGCGGTGGATTTATGACGGAGATTATGGCCTTTTAAACCATGCCCTTGTTGCTATGGGCTTAAAAGATCTTATACGCAATTGGCTCTCGGATCCTCAAACAGCTCTGACCTGTGTGGCTGTGATCCATTGCTGGAAAGGTTTCGGCTGGGGATTTATGATTTTACTCGCAGGGTTGCAGACGATCCCGCGCGAACTTTATGAAGCGGCGCGCGTGGATGGTGCCAATGGCTGGCAGAGTTTTAGGAATGTGACCATCCCTTTAATGATACCTGTTTTTGTGTTGGTGGCGATATTGACGATTTTAGGAACCATGCAGGTATTTGTTTTAATTTTGTCCATGACAGGCGGCGGGCCCGGGTATCATACGGAGGTGCCTGTCACAAGGATCCTGGCTTCTATGCAGGGATCATCCATGTTCGGTTATGCCTGCGCTCAAGGATTGACGTTCGGCGTTATCCTGATGATGGTTTCTTTCGCGCAGATTGGAATATCGAGAAAGTTAAAACAGGCGTAAAAAATAGGTCTCACGTCACAGGTCACACGTCAAAGAAAAAAACGTGAGACGTGAAACGTGTAACGTGCGACAGAATAAGTGAGAATTAATATGAATATTAACAAATACACATTTACAAATTCCGTGGTGAGTTTTTTCGTTTATTTATTTTTAGGTGCTGTAGCCATCACCTGCGTTTTTCCTTTATTATGGATGCTTGGCTCGTCTCTTAAAACACAAAGCACTGTTTTTTCCGACATGAGTCTTATCCCGCGCGCGATGCATTGGGAAAATTTTTATCTGGCATGGACGAAAGGCGGGTTCGGCGTTTATTTTTTAAACAGTCTTTTTTATACGACGATCGTTGTTTTCGGCATCGTGATTGTTTCTTCCTGGGCCGCGTACGCGTTTTCGCGCATGAATTTTCCGGGGAAGAACTTGTTCTTTTTCATGTTTTTGGGCGCCATGATGATCCCCTTGCCGGGCAGTTTTGTTCCTTTATATGTTTTGGTCAATACGGTCCGTGAGGCTTTATTAACTTTTTTGAACGCAGCTTCGCCGTTCCTTTTAAAATTTCTTCCTGAACAATTTGTGGTCGGCTCTATAGATTTTATTGAAAATCAATTTTATCCAAGAACCGCGTATGTTTTGTGCATGATCAACGTTGGATTGTCCTTAAGCATTTATATGCTCAAAACTTTTTTTGACAAGATGCCTAAAGAACTTGAAGACGCGGCGCGTATCGACGGATGCACGCGCATGGGTATTTGGCGCCATGTGGCCATTCCTTTGGCCAAGCCCGCTATCGCCGTGATCGTGATCTACAACGCGTTGAGCGTCTGGAATGAATACATCCTGGCAAACCTCATCCTTTCCTCAAAAGATCTTATGCCGCTTCAAAGAGGTTTAATGGTTTTCCAGGGAGAGCATATTACGCAGTATCCTTTACTTATGGCCGGTATGACGATTACGGTCTTACCTATTGTTGTTATTTATCTGGCGATGCAAAAGTTTATTATCAAAGGCATCACAGCTGGAGCCGTCGTAGGTTAAAAAAAAGATGGATGATAGAGAAGAGAACATAGACAAGAGAAAAATAATTTTTTAAAAAAAGTTTTTAAAAAGGATCATTATGACAAATAAAAAGAAAATAAAAAGCTCTTCATTTTTGTTATTCACTCTCTATTTTCTGTCTTCTGTTTTCCTTTTTTCAGTTATTTGTTTGGCCCAAAATGAAACTGTGGCGGCAACAAGCGAGACTTTGGTCCAGGCGCCTGTCGAAGCATCACCGGCAGCTCCTGTTGTTGTTGCACCGCCGGCAGAGCGCACTTTGGCGGATTTGATTTCTTCGGCGCGTCAGGCTAAGGATGAAGGCAAATTTGATGTTGTCGATAATCTTGTCGAAGAGGCAAAAGCGCGTTTTGGCGCCGAGGCCCGCGCGGAACAAAAAAGCCTTAAAGAATTTCCTCCTGCGGAACAGATAAACGCTTATGAAGCTCTCAATGGTTTGGCTCAGTGCCAGTTCATCAAGGCCGAAGCCTTGAAAAAAGCCGGAAAAATAAAAGAAGCCATCGCGGCCTTTGGCGTGATTGTTTCTGATTATTCTTTTGCGCAGGCCTGGGATCCCCGGGGATGGTATTATAAATTGGCAGAAGTGGCTCAGGAAGGTATCGATCGCATGGAAGGGCGGGATCCTAAAGCCGAAAGGTGCGGCCATATTCCTGCGTCAAAAATTGATCTTTTTGACCCGGGCAAAGAAGAAATTGTTGATTATGCCAATTACGGAGAATTTTTTGGCATTGGGACCAAGGATTATAAATACATAATTAAAAATCAGGAAGGATTGTCTGAGGCAGCCGGGGAAGGTATCTATCCCAACACGACGAGCGTGCGCTGGGATCCATTGCTTCAAGAGTTGAAAAAAGCAAAGCGGCTCGATGGCAGCCACTGGGATTTTGTAACGTCTCCTGATTTAGAAGCGGCGTTTTTGAAATGGGCCCTGGCGCCTGAATCGCCGGGTGTGAGGCAGTATTACACCGGGCTTATTTTAGAGAAGTCCGGTCTTATCAAACATGCCATCAAGGCCTATTACGCGGTTATTGTGCATTATCCTAATACTATCGGTTGGACATATTGGCATACGCCGTGGTATGTGGGGCCGGCGGCTATCAGTAAAATCAAATATTTATGCAAAAAATATCCCCAGGTGAACATGGGGCTTGAGGGCGCTTCGATCATTGTTGAAAACGGTTTTGACAATATTGTTACCAATGATATTTTTATCGTTAATCCCGGGACGCTGACCAAAAATAATATTCCCGAAACCCTGACGGACAAGATGAAGAAATTTATCGACAAACGTATTATGCAGACCAAGATCAAAAGAAAATTAGGGTCCGGCAAGGTTCGTTTTGTTCAATATCAAAATGGCGATTGGCAGATGCTGGTCGATAATAAGCCTTTTGTCATCAAGGGCATAACTTATACGATCGCTAAAGTCGGCCAGAGCCCCGATGACGGGACGATTAAAAACTGGATGGAATATGATTACAACAACAACGGAAAATGCGACGGGCCATACGATGCGTTTGTGGATGCCAATAAGAACAATATCCAGGATGCTAATGAGCCGGCGGTTGGGGATTTTGAATTATTAAAACGCATGGGCGTCAATGCGATCCGTGTTTATCATCAGCCTTCGGCGATCAACAAAGAATTGTTGAGAGACCTATACAATAAATACGGCATCCGTGTCATCATGGGCGATTTTTTAGGTAAATATGCCTTAGGTTCGGGGGCCAGCTGGTTTGAAGGAACGGATTACGATAACCCTGAGCATCAGAAAAAAATGCTTGAGTCGGTTAAAAAGATGGTGCTTGAGTTTAAAGATGAGCCTTTTATGTTGGTGTGGTTATTAGGTAATGAAAATGTCTACGGCGTGGCGTGTAATGCGGATAAGAAACCCGATAGCTTTTTTAAATTTGTTAATGAAGCGGCAAAACTTATCAAGTCGCTCGATCCTAACCATCCGGTGGCCATTGCCAGCGGGGATCATTTATTTTTAGATAGCTTTGCTAAATACGCGCCGGAAGTGGATTTGTTCGGCGCCAATGTTTACAGGGGCAAAGAGGGATTCGGTACCTATTGGGAGAGCGTTAAGCGCATGGCCGACAGGCCCGCGTTTGTTACCGAGTACGGCGCTCCGGCGTATGCGTATTGTTACACCCAGGACGCTTCGGATGAATCTCAGAGCGAATATCTGGAAAATTGCTGGCTGGATATTATGGACAACGCGGCGTTTGGCACAGGCAGCGGGAACGCGGTCGGTGGCATCCTGTTTGAATTCCTCGATGAATGGTGGAAAGGATATGAGCCGGGTATTCATGATACAAAAGGTTTATGGGTCGGGCCTTTTGAAGATGGATACATGCATGAAGAATGGCTCGGTGTGGCTGGCCAGGGCGATGGAAAATTGAGCCCGTTTTTGCGTCAGTTGAGAAAGAGTTATTACACGTATCAAAGGTTGTGGAAGAAATAAAATAAATAGTAACAAAATCTGTCACAAGTTACACGTCACAAGTCACACGTCAAAAATAAAGACGTGAAACGTGATACGTGAGACGTGAGACGGAAAATCAAACGGAGGTGTAGCATGAAAAAGTACCTAGGTTTATTTTTGGTACTGGTTATGGCAGCGGCTATCTCCTGCCCAGCGTTTGCTGAAGAGGCTCAGACAACGGCGCCTGCATCAACAGGTAAAGTGTTCTCAGTCTACACAGATAGTAAGACGGCGGACAATCATTACATTCCGTCGGGTTGGATGGGTGATTATGGCGATATCACCATGGACGATAAGAATGCCACTGAACCGCATTCTGGTACAACGGGCATCAAGTTCGTCTATACAGCCAAGAAGTCCAGTGGTCAGGGTTGGGCGGGCGTATTTTGGCAAAATCCGGCCAACAACTGGGGTTCGAAAAAAGGCGGTTTTGATTTGACTGGGTTTAACAAGCTGACTTTCTGGGCCCGCGGTGAAAAAGGCGGCGAGGTTATTGATAAGTTCAGCATCGGCGGTATCAAGGGAACATATCCGGATACCACGGAAGTTTCTGTAGGTCCTATTGAGTTGACAACGACCTGGACGCAGTATTCCATCAATCTCGTCGGCAAAGATGTTTCGTATATCAACGGCGGTTTTTGCTGGGTGGCGAATGCTGATTCCAATCCTAACGGTGCGACATTCTATATTGATGATATCAAGTTTGAGAATGATGCGACGTTGAAAGAAGCTAAAAAGAAAGTCCAGGAAATGCCTTTTTACGTGTATGCGGACAAAGGATCCATTTCCAATCGTTTCATTCCGTCAGGTTGGATGGGCGATTATAGTGATATCAAGATCGATGTAGGATCAGCGGAAAATCCATATTTCGGCAAGTCCTGCCTTAAGATCACGTATTTGAATAAGGCTTCTAACGGAGCGCGTTGGGCAGGGATCTATTGGCAGAGTTCATCTAATAACTGGGGAACAGCTGATACGGGCTATGATTTATCCAAAGCGACCAAATTGACTTTCTGGGCTCGCGGTGAAAAAGGCGGCGAGAGAATAGAAGAGTTCAAGATGGGCGGTATTATGGGTGAATATTCGGATTCAGACACCAGTGGCATTACTTCTATTGTTTTGGATAAAGAATGGAAGCAATATTCCATTGATTTAAAAGGCAAGGATCTTTCCTATGTTATAGGCGGTTTTTGCTGGGCAACAAATCTTGACGCAAATCCTGATGGAGCGGTTTTCTATCTGGATGAAATCAGATACGAATAGTATAAGCAGTATTAAGTAAATGGTACTCCTGTGCCCCTGTGCTCCGGTGCTCCTGTTTTTTTACAGGGATTCTGGGGAACAGGGGATCAGGGGAACCTTATCAGACTAGCATTTAAAATATGAAAAAATTTTTCGGTCTTATTATTATCTTTTTAAGCCTGGGCCTTTGTCTTACCGGCGCAAGTAAGCCTGCGGTAAAAAAGGTCTATGTGAAAACCATGAAAAACGGCCATTATCAATTGATGGTCAACAATCGCCCCTTTATTATTAAAGGTGTTTGCTATAGCCCCATCGGCATAGGGAAGGGGTACGACCATGATTTTTGGTCCGATCCATGCCAGCCCTGGAAAAAAGATGGCGAGTTAATGAAAAAAATGGGGATCAATACCGTGCGTTTTTATCAGGCAGGAGAAAATTACGAATCTGTTAAAACAGTCGTGAGAGATTTATACAAGATTTATGGCGTGCGTACCATGATGGGGCATTGGCTTGAATTTTGGAATTATCCGGCTCCTTTTTATGATGACCCGGAGTTCAGGAAACAAGTTAAAGAAAAAGTTTTGAGCATGGTGAACGCCTTAAAAGATGAAGAAGGTATCTTGGCCTGGGTTTTAGGGAATGAAAATAATTTTTCTTTCAGCGGTAAGATTAATCCATGGTCAAGCGATCGTATTGATAAGCTTGGAGACGCCCGTCAATGCATGTTGGCGCGCGCTGAAAGTTATTACATATTGGTGAATGAAATTGCCCGGGAAATACATAAAATTGATCCTAATCATCCTGTTGTTATGGGTAATGGTGAGCTTGTGTGTTTGGATGTGGCCAGCCAAAAGGCCCCTGATGTCGATATCATAGGTTGTGTTATCTATAGAGGTAAGACATTCGGAAATATTTTTAAATCATTGAAGACGACTTTTGATAAACCTCTTATTTTTATAGAATTCGGCTCAGATGCGTACAATGCCTATGAGAAGAAAGAAGATGAGGAATCTCAGGCCGAATTTTTAGAATCGCAATGGGCGGAGATTTATAAAAATTTAGCCAAAAATTTGTCGGCGCTTTCTAAAAATAATCCTGACGGGGTTGGCAATTGTCTGGGCGGTGCGATGTTTGAATGGAATGACGAGTGGTGGAAACATCAGGAATCTAACGGCAATGGCTGGTCGATACAGGATACAGAGTCCAATTGGTCTAACGGTGCCTATTATTTTGATATCAAGGCCGAACGTAATATGAATATGAACGAAGAGTGGTTTGGTCTGGTAAAGTTGCTCAAGGAGAAGGATAAGAGTGTTTGCACAAAGGCTAACGCTGCGACGTGCACAGAGGGGATCGATAAGCGTATTCCGCGTAAGGCTTATTATGTGATCCGTGAATTTTGGAAACGGCCGCATGAGATAAAGAAGAATAACACGAAAAAGAAATAGAAGCGCATGTTAAATTCTAAATCCAAAACACTAAATTCTAAACAAATCCAAAAATGAAAAATTCAAAAAATCTAAAACGAAAAAATTTTTATTTCAAATTTTTGATATTTGTGTTTTCAATTTATTTAGGATTTAGTATTTTGAGTTTAGGGTTTGCCCAGGAAGATCTTAAAGTCTCTTCACAGGAATATTTTTCAAGAAATGACTATGATGGATTTTACGATATGGTTAAGGTGTTTTTGAAGAAGAATAAAAAATCCGCTTCTGGTTATTATTATCTGGCGTTGGCGCGTTTGAGCCAGATCACGTATTGGCAAAAATCAAAAGACTGGGAAGGTGTTTATGATAAGGCGGATAATTTCAAAAAGGATATTGCAGAAAATTTAAGGATCGCCCAGAATTACCTTAAAGATAATCCGGCCCTTCTGAGTGATATAAGGTTTTTGAAATGGCAAAGCGCGAAACTCAATGCGGCTGAAGAGCCTTTAACGTTATTCCAGGATTTTATCACGTCTTTGAAAGAACTGCCGCCGTCATCTGAGAATTTAGACAAGATAAAGAAGATGGGCGATGAATTATCAACTCTTGAGGATAAAAGTCCGGCGCGCCGTATTTATGAAGTCTATGTGGAAAAAATAACCGGTTCTTCTTTGCCTAAAGATGAGGTGAAAGCGAAGGGTCAGGAATTTTTAGAGGCGGGGAATATGTATCTGGCTAAGGCCTTGTTCGAAAATTATTTAGGCCGGCTTAAAAGCGATGCAGAGCTTCAGGCTAAAGAAACGGTTCTGATCGCCGATAAATTTGTTCACACGGGTTCGAAAGAAGGACTAGACCCTGTTTATGCCGAAAGCCTTTACGCCCAAGCGGCTCAAGAAAGTAAAACGGCTTTTGATGGCAGCTCTTTATATCGGCGCGCTTATAATCTTGAGCGGTTAAAAGAATTTAAAAGCGCTTATGATCAATATAAGGATTTAATGGCGCGTTTTCCGCAAGCTGCGCCTTTGAATGAAATTAATTTTCGTTGCGGCGTTTTATCCGCGTACGCGTTAAAGGATATCGAGGCAGCGAGTGCATATTTCTTAAAAATCAGCGAAGATACTGTTAAGGGGCCGGCTACTTTATCCGCCATCTATCAATTAGGCTTATTGAATCAATGGAAAGAAGACAAAGAGCGGGCTCAGGGATTTTATCAGGCCTTGCTTGAGGCCGCTCAAGCTATCGGCGTTGATATGACGAAGAATGAACTGGTGCTTATGGCCCAGGAGCGCTTGAAAGAAATCGAAGCCGCCAAGGATATTAAACATGGTTTAAAAATATTCTTAGACGGAGTTCTAAAAACAGAGAAAGAACCGAACCCTTCTTTTGTGGTGGATTTGACGGCTCATCCCGCGAAAGCTTCTTTGAATGAAGCTGTTAAGTTTGTTGTTACTACGTCAAACCCTCAGACAGGTTGCATGACCCCGAATTATTCTTATGAATGGTCGGGTGAGGTTGGAGACATGTCTAATATTCCCAACAGCCCTGAAGTGACGACATCTTATACTGAGCCTGGGGTCAAGGTGACCCATGTGGCCGTGATCGGGACTCAAGGCGTTGACGGAGTTGGGTTTGAAATCACGCAAATTGAAAATAAATAAAATTTGTTTCACGAATCAAGTTTCACGTATCACGTCAAAACAAGAAATAAAAAGCTTTTAACGTGTGACCTGTGACGTGCGACGAAAGTTAAGCGGAAAAGATGCCTATATATACTTCAGATCAAAACGTAAAATCCGGAATACCCTTAGGCGGCCTTGGCGCTGGTAAATTTGAGCTGATGCCGTCAGGCGTTCTCGATCATTTTACTTTCTTAAACAACGCGCATAAGCCTTTAAGTTCAGGGGACCTAAAGTCGCCCTCAGGGGTTTGTGGTTTTCATTTCGGGGCATTTGTTAAAGACAAAGGGAAAAAGATCGTAAAAATTTTACAGACCATTCCCTTGGCTGAATATCCGACAGTCGATTCAATTAAATTTAATGGTTCTTATCCGTTCGCTCATTGCGAGTATTTAGATGGCCAGCTTCCTGTGAAAATTGAACTCGAAGCTTTTTCGCCGCTCATCCGCCGTGATGAAAAAAATTCAGGCCTGCCCTTGGCTTTTTTCAGGTTCAAACTGACAAACCCTTTTTCAAGGACGATCCCTGTGACTTTATTCGCCGCAGGACGTAACATTATCGGTGAATGGCCTTTGGGGCGGTTTAACCAGATCAATGATACAGTGGGTGCGCTCAATCTTTATTTTTTCAATAAAAAAACACAAAGCCAGGACCCGACGGCCGGCGAGATGTCTTTAAGCCTTTTGAAGAATGCCCATATTGAAACGTCTTATCTGGGCGAATGGAATATGCAGGCCAGGCCTTTTGTTTTTGATAGAGCGGGCGTTTCTTTGGAAGAATGTTTAAGCGCCTTAACTCTTGAAGGCACACTTCCGAATTCAAATTCCGAGAAGGTTGTCCAGGCAGAAAGCACGCAGTTGGCCGGAGCGCTCGCGGCTAAAGTGCTGTTGAAACCAAAAACTTCGGTGACCGTCACTTTTGTTTATTCCTGGTTTTTCCCGAACTTCGGCGAAGGCAGGATGTATGAAACATGGTTTCGCAGCGTTGCTGATGTCGCGGCCTACGGGAGTGAAAAATATACTTTTCTTTATAATCAAATGAGAACGTGGCTTAAAGAACTGCAGGGCTTGGGCATCGACGGATGGCTTAAAGATGCCCTTGTTAATAATCTCTATCCTTTGAGTTCCGGTTCACTATGGACCAAGCGCGCCCGATTCAGTTTAATGGAATCTCCTGAGACTGTCCCGTTATCCGGAACGCTCGATGTCCGTTTTTATGGTTCGTGGCCGCTTCTTTATTTATTTCCTCAGCTGGAATTAAAAGAAATGCTTCAGTTCGCTGAGGCGCAGAGGCCTCAGGGTTATATCCCGCACGACTTAGGATCAAGGCGCACGGATCTCGCTTCCAACAGCACCAATGGGCTGTTCTGGAAGGATTTAAATTCCAAGTTTATTCTTCTGACGTATCGGGATTATATTTTTACTAAAGATGAGGGATTTTTAAAGAGAATGTATCCGTTTGTTAAAAAGGCTTTCTACTGGTTGGTTGCGACCGATAAAAATAAGGATTTTTTACCTGACAATGAAGGAGCGGACCAGACATTTGATCTTTGGGAATTTCATGGAACGAATTCCTATACATCAGGATTATTTTTAGCGGGTCTTTTGGCCCTGGAGAAGATGGCTGGTTTAATGAAAGACGCGGATATGGAAGCTGAGGCCAGGGATTGGTTTAAAAAAGGCCGCGCTTCTTTTGAGAAAAAACTATGGCATAAACAGTACTTTATGGCTTATAATAATGGCAGGAACGGATTATCTAACCATCAGCTGTCCCATCAGGTTAAGGCTCAGAAAATAAATATTTCCTGTATGGCGGCACAGCTGACAGGGCAGTGGGTCGCGCATTTACTGGGACTGGGGTATATTGTTTCTCAGGATAAAGTTAAGAAGGCGCTGGAAACGATCTTGAATTTGAACGGCGGCGCTTCTTCTTTTGGCGCGGTCAATAGTGTTTTACCAACCGGAGAAAAAGATAAGACGAATCCTCATGCCGAAAATGTTTGGTTCGGCATCACCTACAGCGTTGCCTGCTTAGCTATCTACGAAGGATTCGAAAAAGAAGGTTTGGAGTTGGCTAAAAAAGCCTGGGATAACGCGGCGCTAGGCGCCTTAAATCCCTGGAATCAGTCGGATATGGTTTCCTCCTATGATGGAAATTATTTATTCGGCGACCATGAAATGAGAAATATGGTGATATGGTGCTTACTTTTTTCGCTTGCGAAAAAAGATAAAAAAATAGAGAAGTTTATTGGGGACTAAGGAGCTTATGAACAGAGAGTCGTATTTTAAGACCGAGAACTTATCGGAACGCTCCAGGAAGAATCTTTTTATCCTGGACGCCATCCGTCGGCGCGGCCCTATCAGTAAGACTGATATTTCAAGCCTCATCGGTTTAAACGTCGTGACCGTCTCCAACTATGTCGATGAATTCTTAAGGCAAAAACTTATTTTTGAAAAAGAATTCGACGTTTCTAAAGGTGGGCGCAGGCCTTTGCTTTTGGACTTGAATTCTCAGGCAGGTTTTGCCTTGGGCGTGGGTGTTAACCTGTTGAGCACGATCGGTGTCGTGACAGATCTAAGCGGCAAAGTGCTTTTAAAGGTCCGGCGCGAAAAAACAAGCCATAGCGTTAAGGAGGCCGTGGATTCGATCATCGAGATTGTTTCCGAGTTATTGACAAAAACGGAAAATGTCCATACGAAGATCCGCGGCATCGGGATCGGGATCGGCGGCGTGGTCGACGGGGATCGGGAAAAAGTCCGCTGGCCGGAAAAAGTCGGCAATACGTATCACTATGTGGACGTGACAGTTCCCTTAAAAGATATTTTAGAAAGAGAATTTAATTTTCCTGTTATGATCGATAATGACGCGACGCTGGCTTGTTTTGGAGAGCAGTGGTTGGCGCTTGAGTCTGATGTTAAGGATTTGGTTTATATGTTTTCCGGCGTCGGATGTGGCCTTATGTTGAATAACGAGATTTATCGCGGGACCTCGGGTTGCGCCGGAGAAGTGGCTATCCATAACGACAAGAAAGAGTCTCCGTACTTTTTGGAGCGTTGGGAGGCGGACTTAGGGATTAAGGATAATTATTTAAAACTTGTTAATTGGAAAAAAGGCATTAAGAACAACAAGGGGGCTCAGGACGAAGCAACCCCTTTAAGTTTAAAAGAAATTTTTGAAGCTGCAAAAAAAGGAGATGTCGTCGCGGTCGACGTGGTGCGGGAAGCAGGTCGTCGTTTGGGTATTCGCGTGGCTCATCTGGTTAATTTATTGAATCCGCAGATGGTTATTATCGGCGGAGGTATCGAAGAAGCCGGTTTGGCTTTGATGGAAGAGATCAAAGCGTCAGTCAGCGAGTGGTGTTTCACTGAATCGGCGCAAGCAGTAAAGATTGTGTCTTCAAGGTTGGGAGATGAGGCAGTGGCATTGGGGGCCGCAAGCCTGGTGATCCGGCATATTTTCGCCGCGATCAACGAATAACGCGAGAGTTTCGCGTTAACTTTGTATCTATTTGCAAGACAGAGAGTTGTCATTTTAAAAATGATTAATTTTTTTCTTGCACTCATCTCTATAATATGATATATCTATCTTCAATAAGGAGGTGGGATGAGTACCAAGATAAAAATTCTGCTCATCGGTTTAGCAGCACTCTGCGCTTTTGCTTTAATTATTGCTTTTCAATTAAACGCTGTCAATAAAGCACTCCGCAATGATTTTGCCCTCAAGGAACAGGAATTTGCCAACGAGAAGAAAACTCTCAATCAGCAATTAGCTACCACGCAGGAAAGTAAGAAGAAAATGGATGCCGAGCTTGGAGATCTCAAGGTCAAGTTTGATTCTATGACCAAAGAGAGAAATTCTCTCAAGGATAAATTTGACATCGTAGCTAAGGAACGCGCGAGTTTAGTTGAAAAAGTTCAGTCTATTGCTAAGAAAAATAAAGATCTTGAAGAAGAAGTAGAAAAACTTAAGAAAGCCCAGGAAGAAGGAAAGGCTAAAGAAGGAGAAGGCGGCCCGTCCTCTGTTTCTGCTCCTACAGATGATGCCTATTGGGCCAATGTTTTAAAAGACAAAGCGTCGCTTGAAATTCAGGTCAAACAGTTGAATGCTCAGCTGTCGGATCTTCAGTTAAAAGCCGAAAAGGCGATGGAAGAAGGCCGTAAGCTCGATATGCAAAATAAGACCGTCATTGATACCAAGACGGATTTAGAGCGTAGGGTCATTTATAATGAGAAATTAGCCGAGACTTTATCGGAAGATTTAGTAAGAGAAAAACGCGACAAAAAAGCGATCAGCGATCAAATCGATACACTCAGGCAGGAAAACTATGAGATGAAGAGCCGTTTGGTGGCTTTGGGCGATAAGAAGAGTTCTTTGGAAACCCGGTTGGTTGATTTACAGCAAGAACGGGAGATCTTGTCCAAGCGTTTGGCTGAATTGGATCAGATCATGAATGAACGGGTGGATCAGATCATCCAGGTTAAGGATGATTTAAAGGCCGCTAAAACCCAGGCCACAGAAACAAACACCAAAGATAGCCGGGTTGTTCAGTTGCAACCCATCGTGGTTAAGGCCGCCGAAGAGCCGCCCATGAGAAAGTCGATGACGGCAGCCGCGGGTCAGGTTTTGGCTATTAATGAAGATAATAATTTTGTGATTATTGATTTAGGTGAAGATGACGGCGCGAAAGTTGGACAGGTTTTAGATGTTGTCAGAAACTCGCAAAAAATCGCTTCTGTTGAAATTATCCAGACGCGTAAAGAAATTTCTGCAGCCGACATCAAGAGCGTAGCTTCCGGGACGAAAATTAAGGTCGGGGATGTAATCAGCTAGTGTTCTTGTTTTCAAGGTGTTTTAAAAAATTGATGAATTTTTAAGATTTGAGAGCCTGCGGGTACCCCTGCGGGCTTTACCTTTAAAAGCGATGGCTAAATCAAAAGTTATTAGTATTGAAGATGTTGCAAAAGCGGCCGGTGTTTCTATAACAACGGTTTCCCGCGTTATCAATAAATTTCCTACCGTCAAGAAAGAGAACCGCGCAAAAGTTGAAGAGGTTGTTAAGCGTCTCAAGTTTAAGCCGAATCTTGCGGCTCAGCGGCTGGCGAGCGGCTTAAATGATACGATCGGCCTTGAAATCCCTCATTACGAAGGGATGTTCTATTCTTTTTATGCGATGGAAATTTTTCGTTCTGTGGGCATCGCCTGCGACGGATTAAAGGTAGATCTTCTCCTGCATTTGACGGATGGCAAGACTTTAGTCAATCCATCGGCGGTCGGCGGGGTCGTTTTTGCTGATATTATTAATAATAAAACACACGTTCAGGAACTCTTGAATATAGGGATGCCGACGGTGATTATGAATTGTCTGGCTCCGGAACTTGAAGTTTCAAGCGTCAGCGTTGATAATGTCAAAGGGGCGCAGACCGCAACGGAATATCTGGTGAATTTAGGCCATAAAAAAATCGCTTTTATAACAGGCGACATGATGAGCCAGGCGGCCCAGCAGCGTTTAGAAGGGTATAAGTTAACTTTAAAAAAATCAGAGATACCTTTGCGGGAAGATCTTATTTTAAAAGGGGATTATTCGCGTAAGTCCGCGCGCGCGGCTGCGGAAAAGATTTTAGAATTGTCGGATCGGCCGACAGCTGTTTTTGCCTCCTCTGATGATATGGCCATGGAGGTCATAGGCTTCTTTATGGAAAATGGTTTAAAAGTCCCTGAAGATATCTCAGTGGTTGGCTTTGATGATGATCCGGTATGCCTTTATGGGCCAGTGGCTCTTACAACGATCCGGCAACCTTTAAAAGAGATGGCTCAGATGGCGGTGAAAGAGCTCTATTTAAAAATGAAAGAGCTTGAGCGCCCGGTCAATCGCATTCTCTTATCGGCAGAGTTGATTATTCGCGATTCTGTAAAGCCGCCGGCGCGTGCGTAGCGTTTGGCGATAGGCGCAGACTTTCCTTTTTTGTTATTTCCGCTCTTAAAATCATAAAAATTTCTAAAAACGCGATGAACGGATACTTGGGAGAATTAAAAAAAAGTTTTTTAGCCACAGGCGTCGGCAGCCTGCCTCAGAAAGATGCTTTGTCTGCCGTTAATCTTGTATTCGAATCGCTCTCTTATCAGATTCCTTTTTGGCCGCAATTGCCTCAAAAATCTTTTCTCGAAAATATGTACGTACAATTTTCAGAAAAATTTCCGGGGCTTGTGGTCGACGAAACGCAAAAAACTGTTTCTGTGAATACCGAAGGGCAGTCGTATATGGATGCCCTTGAGGAATGTTTCAACAAAGCGCAAGCGGATGACGTGGATTATTTTTCATTGTCCAGCGGCCATGCGCAAAGTTTTCATTTATTCACCCAGCGCCTGATGGCTTTGGGATGGCAGGGATGGGTTAAGGCCCAGATCATCGGCCCATTTAGCTTTGGCTTAAGCCTTTTGGATCAAAATAAAAAGCCCATTCTTTATAATCCTGAATTGACGGAATTGCTGCCTTTGTTTCTGTCTTTGAAAGTGTCTTGGATGATCCGTCAGATAAAAGTTCACACAAAAACAAAGGTCATCATTTTTATCGACGAACCTTATCTGGTCGCGGTGGGAACCGACCAAAACACTTTGACGCGGCAGCAGGTTATCGATAAGATCAATATTGTGGTTCGTCTCATTCATGCCAACGGAGCCCTGGCGGGCCTCCATTGTTGCGGAAACACAGATTGGGATCTTGTCTTATCGACGGAAATTGATATATTAAATTTTGACGCCTACGGTTATTTTGATAAAATTTCTTTATATGAAAAATCGCTTCTAGCCTTTTTAAAAAGAGGAGGGATCCCTGCGATAGGGATTGTCCCTACCAATGATGATCTTTGGATTAAAGGAATAGAAGATAAGCTTTTTGCCGTGTTAAAAAAACACAGCAAATTTTTGGCAAACGGCGCTTTAATTACATCTAGCTGCGGTCTCAACGGGTTGTCAGAGGCAGCGTCTAAGACGGCGATTGATATGTGCGTGCGCCTGGCAAACAGGCTTAAAAGTGAATTTTAAATGAGGACATAAATTGCAGAACGCCGTGAATGCAAGTTATGTGTCCGAATTTATCCTTAACGTGTACCTCAGATTTTTTTTAAGGTAAACGTTAAGGGTCTAGGCGAATAAAATTTGAAAAGAAGGATTTAAGAATATCAAAAACAGTTTTTTGTTTTTAGTTTCTAATTGTTCATTGTTCATTTTTAATTGTTAATTGCATTTAAAATGGAGGTATCAAATGGTTGGTCGTAGAATTTTAGGTTTTGTTTTGTGCGTATTTTGTTTATGTTTTTTGAGTTGCAGCGTTGTTCTGGCGCAAGGCAATGAAGAGGTTGCGCCGGCACCGTTGGCAAATGAAGGGGCAGGAGTTGATCTTGCGCCAATGGCTGAGTCCCAGGTTGAGATACAGCCGGAACAGCCTCTTAGTTCTGCTCCTTTGCAAGCGCCGCCTGCCATGAGCGCAGAACAACCAGTGATGACTTCGACGGAAGTTGCCCCCGCTCCTTTAAGCCAGGCAGCAGCTCCAAAAGAACCGGAGAAAGTGACGCAGGAGAAGGCAATGGAGAAAGCGCCTGAGAGGACGTTGGAGTGGGTTTGGGGAGAAGTTGTTGGAGTAGCTCCGGAAAAAAAGGAAATCGTCATCAAGCATCTTGATTACGAGACCTATGAAGAAGTCCAGATGACGCTTGTTGTCACTGATAAGACGACTTTTGAAAACGCATCCCAATTGAAGGATGTCCGGCTTAAAGATCATGTCACGGTGGATTATTATGTTAAAGACGGAGCGAATGTTTCTGAGCTCATCGTTGTTGAGAAAGATAGCGCTTCGAAAACAGGAGAGGATATCAATGTTCCTGTGGCAGTGGAAGTTCCGAAAGAAGAGAATAAACCTGTTGGAACAGAGGTTGCTAATGTGACGTCAGTAATAATTCCTGATAGTCCACAAAATCCGGCCATGGGCGGCGCAACACCTTCAGGGGTGATGAATCTCACTCAGGGAGCGCAGGGAGCGCTTGGCCAAATGCCTGATAAATTAACCCTTACCCCTGAAGCTTCAATGGGAGGGATTTTAAACGAAACGCAACAATAAATTTTTTTGATGCGATATAAGGCGGGATCTAATTCTTGATCCCGCCTTATTTTTTCACAAATCCAATCATTGTGAGATAATGTCTTGCGGATGAGTGGAAGAATCGCCAGCCATTGAAGGTGCAGATGATTTCTAGAAAGAAATTGGTTATTTTTGACCTGGACGGAACGCTGATAGATGCTTATCGGGCGATCGAAGACTCGTTGAATTTTACCCTTGTTCAGCTAGGATATCCTTTAAAAAATAAAGATGTGATCCGTCGCTCGGTAGGGCGTGGTGATGTCGCTCTTTTAAAATTATTCGTAAATCGACGGGATTTGCCGCGGGCGATCCGCATTTACAGGAAACGTCATGTCTGGTCACTCAAGCATTACTCCAGGCTTATGCCAGGGGTTTTGGATGTCATTAAAATCCTTAAAAAGGAAAAGGCCTTCATTAGCGTTGCCAGCAACAGGCCAACTCGTTTTGCGCACATTGCCTTAAAAGCTTTACATGTCGAGAAATTTTTGGATAAGGTTTTATGCGCTGATAAGATCAGGTTTCGTAAACCTCATCCATTGATTTTAAATAAACTTATCAGGCATTTTAAAGTTTTCAGGGAAAATGCCGCTTATTGCGGGGATATGGATTTAGATGTTCAAACAGGGAGGCGTGCGCATATTATAACTATAGCTATCGCAACGGGTTCCAGTACATACGCTGAATTAAAAAAAGCAAAGCCGACGTATTTGTTTAAGAATTTATGGGAACTGAAAGAAAAGCTGAATGTTTTAGTTTAAAAATTCGAAGCTCGAAGTACGAAATTCGATACAAATTCAAATGTTATAATTATCGAAAATTAGAATTTAGGCATTATTTCGGATCTCGAAATTTAAGATTTCGGATTTAAGATTATTTTTTTGTTAATGCAACCCTTGACCGGTTCCATGCATTTTGTTATAAAGAGAGTGTTTATCAAAGGAGTTTTATGTTTGTTTTATCGAATCTTTTAGCCGCGACAGCCCAGGTCCTGAATATTGTTTTTACGGTATACTATTGGATTATTATTATCCGAGCGCTTTTAAGCTGGGTTAATCCTGATCCTTTTAATCCCATCGTTCAATTGATGCAGAATCTGACAGAGCCTGTTCTTGCGCCTGTCCGAAAGCTCTTGCCGTTTTCTTTAAGATTCAGTGTCGATATATCGCCCCTGATCGTCCTTTTAGGACTGATATTTTTAAAATCGTTCTTAGTGCGCACGCTTCTTGATCTAAGCTGGAGATTCCGGTAATTGATTTTTGCACCTTAAAAAAATAATCTATGACTCTGGATTTATTCTTCATTTTGAAGGTCTCGCTGTTTTTTTTCTTCCTTTTGCTTTCCGCTTTTTTTTCAGGATCGGAAACGGCTATTTTTTCATTGGATCCCATAAAGGTCAAGCGCATGGCGCAGGGAAGCAGGGGCTCTTCTTTTGTCCTGCGTCTTTTGGATGATCCTGTCAAATCTTTATCGACGATCGTTGCGGGAAACACATTCGTTAATATAGCGATTTCGGCTATTGTCACCTCGCTCTTGATTGATATTTTTGGGGATGTCGGTGAAGGAGTCGGGATTTCTATCGCCGTCACGACCCTGATTCTCCTGATTTTTGGCGATGTTACGCCTAAAACAATCGCAATATACAATAACGAACGATTGGCGCAATTATTCGCTCCGTTGCTTTATCTTTTTTCGAGGATATTCTCTCCATTTATAGCGCTTTCGTCTAAAATCTGCGATTGGATCATCCATCGTTTAAAGTTTGATTATAAAAAAGAGCCGACATTGACCCAGGATGAGCTTAAAACCGTGATGGAAGTAGGGCATCGTCATGGCGTGGTTGGAAAAAATGAAAAAGAAATGGTTGTTTCTGTTTTGGAGCTAATGACAACAACCGCGCAGGAAGTGATGACGCCTCGTACGGATATCAAAGCGGTTTCCTCGGAATGGTCACAGGCGCAGGCCGCTGACTTTGCTAAAGAAGCCAAGTGCGCCAAGTTTCCTGTTTATCGTGGTTCCTACGATAACATCTCAGGCATGGTTTATGCCAAAGATTTATTTCTTGAAAAAGAAAAACCGCTTGTGGATTTGATCAGGCCTGTTTTATTTGTTCCTGCCACTAAAAGGATCGCCGAGCTTATTGAGGAATTTTATCGGCAAAAATCTAAAATGGCTATTGTGGTAGATGAATATGGCGGGACAAACGGCCTGGTGACGCTGGAAGACGTTTTAGAGGAAGTCTTTGGCGAGATTTACGATGAATACGAGATTAAGGAAAAGTTGATCGAGGGGTTGCAGCATAATGTTTACCGCATCAGCGGTAAAACACCGATATATAAGGTGAATGAAGAGTGTATGGTTCACATCGCGCCCGGTGATTACGAGACGATCGCGGGTTATCTCTTGGACGTTTTCGGCAAGATCCCCCAGGAAGGGGAGCGTTTGAAAACCCCCGAAGGTTTCTTTACTATTGAAAAAGTTGTCGGCCGGCGCGTTAAAAGTGTTCTATTGGAGAGGGCATGATTTTTTTATTGTTGATCGTTATCCTGGCTTTGGGGCTTGAAGCATTTTTTGAAGGGAGCGAAACTGCTTTTGTCTCGGTCAATTTTTTAAAGCTGATGCATTTGATTGAGAAAAAAAATAAGCGCGCCCTTTTGGTCCACGACCTGATCAAAAAACCCGATTGGTTATTGACGACAACGCTTATCGGTTCAAATCTTGCTGTTGTTATTTCTTCGGCATACGCGACTGTTTTTTTCTCTAACATCAATGAAGGATACGCGGCGTTGTTGACAACTGTTGTGTTGACGCCCATCGCGTTTATTTTTTGTCAGCTTCTTCCCAAGGCGATCGGCCGTTATCATGCTAATAGGGCCGCTTTATACCTGGCTCCGTATTTAAAATTTAGCGAAAGAGTGTTTTTCCCTTTTGTTCATTTTTTTAGTTTTATCGCCAACTCTATCGCAAAAGTTGTGAATCCAAGAGGGTTAAGAAAGAATCCCTTTCTGACTAAAGATGATATCAAGTCCCTGATCAAGGATATTTCCAGAGAGGGCATTTTGGAACCTCATGAAAAAGAAGCTATCGACAAGATTTTCGATTTGACCCTTGCCAAGGCCGCGGATGTCATGGTGCCCTTGAACGAGATTATCGGCGTAGACTTGGCGGAAAATACGGACAGCATTAGAGAGAAGTGCCGCGCGTCCCGTTTTACGCGTTTTCCTGTTTTTTATATGAAAAAACCCGAAGGCCTTATCAATATTTTCGATATTTTTTACGCGGCAGGCCAGGCAAAAGATTGGAAGCTTTTTATCCGTCCTTTGATGAGGGTGGAAAGTACAGAGAGCCTGGATAAAGTTTTTTCCAAGATGCAGCCTAACAAAGAGATTATGGCAGCTGTTTTTAAACAGGATGAGATGGTTGGTATTTTAACGATGGAAGACTTAATGGAAGACATCACGTTAAAGCTTACTCCAACTAAAACTCCTTAAAAGATGGCGTTGTTGTTAAAGGGAGATATAATGAAATTTTCAAAAAAAGTTTTCCTGAGTTCTCTTTTTATTTTTTTGTTAATGCCTCTGGTTTGTTTTGCGGCGCAACAAAAACAGCTTTTAGTCAGGGTTTTCCACCTGCCGCACTGCGGGGCATGCGTTAAAACGATCCATGACGTCATTCCTCCCATTGCTAAAGAATTTAAGGATCGCGTGGTCTGGGATTATGTGGATATCAGCGATTCCGAAAATTATAGAACTTTTCTTAAGCTTGAGCAGCTCTCCGGGCGCGATTTGGGGACACCTACACTTCTTGTCGGTAGTAAAATTCTGGTCGGTCTGACAGAAGCTGCGGATTCTTTGAAATCATCTATTGTCGAAGCATTAAAAACGCCTCAGCCGCCACTGTCTTTGGAACCCATAGGAATTGATGTATTGAAACGTTTTAAATCATTCGGGCCTCTTGCGATCATCATCGCAGGCTTGATAGATGGAGTAAACCCCTGTGCGTTTACAGTCATCATATTTTTTATTTCTTTTCTGACACTCATGGGTTACAAAAGACGGGAGCTTGTCCTTATTTCAACGGCTTACATTCTGGCTGTTTTTTTGACTTACCTGGCCTTAGGGTTCGGCTTTTTTAAAATACTCTACAGCCTTAAGGTTTTCTATGTTATATCGAGGATTGTTTATCTTGTCATCGGGGGATTGAGTATATTTTTAGGATTCCTCGCCTTTAGAGATTACGTTATCTATAAAAAGACCCGCCAGACAGATGGGATGGCTTTGCAGTTGCCGCAGGCGATCAAGAACAGGATTCATCAGATTGTTGGTGCGTATTATCGCAAGGATAAAACAGGTAAAGAAAAAGCTCTCTGGGGCCTTTTTGTCAGTGCCCTGGCTGTTGGATTTTTGGTATCTTTATTGGAAGCGGTCTGCACAGGACAATTGTATTTACCCACTATTATGTACGTTTTAAAAGAAGGGACATTAAGGGCGAAGGCGTTCTTATATCTGGTGATATACAACGTCATGTTTGTTGTTCCTCTTCTTGTTGTCTTCTTATTAGCGCTCACAGGAGTTACCTCGAAACAATTCGAAGCATTCGCCCGCAGGCATCTGGGGATCATTAAGATCGCGATGGCGGCTATATTTTTTGCGTTGGGCACTGCTTTATGGTTGGGCGTTTAAAGCAAAAATTTCTTTATTACCACGTTTTTCGGTTACGGTGACGATGCCCGTTTCGTAGTTCGGTTAAGGTGTTCGTTTAAAAGATTTTTCATACGTTACCTGATAACGTAACCCAAACTGGCTTCGTTACCGTTACCGTGTCCCAGGACAATGTTATAATACCTCCATGCAATACTCTCAATTACTTCCCACAAATAAACAGGAAATGAAGGAGCGCGGCTGGTCTGAAGTCGATGTTATTTTCATAACAGCTGACGCGTACTGCGACCATCCGAGTTTCGGAGTGGCTCTTCTTTCGAGGTATCTGGAAAGCGAGGGGTACAAGGTTGGTATTATCGCGCAGCCGGATTGGCGCGAGCCCCAGGATTTTTTAAAATTGGGCCGCCCACGCCTGTTTTTTGGGGTTACCGCCGGCAACCTCGACTCCATGCTTAACCTTTATACGTCTTTCATGAATTTAAGAAAAGAAGATAAATACTCCCCCGGAGGGGTGGCGGGGCTGCGGCCTAAATTGCCGACGATCGTTTATACACATAAAGTCCAGCAGTTGTTCCCTGGGGTTCCTGTTGTTATCGGTGGAATCGAGGCGAGTCTGCGCCGGCTGAGCCATTATGATTTTTGGTCGGATAAGGTGAAGCGCTCTATCCTTTTTGATTCAAAAGCGGATATACTGGTGTATGGGATGGGAGAGAGGGCTATCAATGAAATCGCGCGTAAGCTTAAATCAGGCATGGCCGTTTCAGATATGAATGATATCCGAGGTACGGTAATCGCAAGAAAAGATATTTCTTTTTTAAAAGATTATTGTTTGTTGCCGTCGTTTGATGAAGTATTTTCAAGCAAAAGCAAATTTCTGGAAGCCTTTAAGCTTTATTCAAAGCATTTGAATCCTTTTAACGCGAAGCCTTTGGTCCAGAAGACCGATACGCGTTATTGCGTGCAATTGCCGCCGGCGCTGCCATTGGAGACGAAGGAGATGGACAGGCTTTATGGATGCACGTTTACGCGGCGTGCGCACCCGTCGTATGATCGGCAAGGAGGAATCCCGGCGCTCAAGACTGTTGAAACATCGATCACGAGCCACCGGGGTTGCGCGGCCAGTTGTTCTTTTTGCACGTTATCGTTGCATCAGGGACGTGTCATTCAGAGCCGCAGTCTTGAATCTATCTTAAAAGAAGCGCAAACAATAGCTTCGATGAAAGATTTTAAGGGTGTTATTTCTGATGTAGGCGGCCCTACCGCCAACATGTACGGCGCATCCTGTGCTATCGGCAATAATTGCGCAAAAGTTGATTGTCTTTGGCCCGAGCTCTGCCCTCAGTATCGATCCAATGAAAAAGAATGTGCGCGCGTTCTGGAGGCGGTGCGTGGGGTGAAAAAAATAAAGAAGGTCAATGTCCAGAGTGGCGTGCGCTATGATCTTTTGCTGCGCAGCGAAGCGCGCGAATATTTCCGCGACCTTTGCCGCTTTTATGTGTCAGGCCAGTTGAAGGTTGCCCCGGAGCACGCCAGTGATAAAGTTTTAAAGCTCATGCATAAGCCTTCTTTTAAGTCTTACGAAAAGTTTGTTGAAGTTTATGAACAATTGAATAAAGAGCTGGGGAAAAAACAATACCTGATCCCATATTTTATTACGTCACATCCCGGTTGTGACGACAATGAAGCCAAGAAATTGGCGGCTTTCGCCAAGCGCTCGGGGTTCTGCCCTGAACAAATCCAGGATTTTATTCCGCTTCCCATGACGCGCTCGAATGTTATGTATTACACCGGATGTGACCCCGATACAGGTGCGTTGCTCGCTATTGCGAAGAAGAAATCCGAGCGCATGAGGCAAAGGCAGGTGCTTTTAGGGAAAGGCTTGAGATAGACGGGTTCTTCGGTTATAATCTAATCCATGCGCAGGGTAAATCTCACAAAAATAAAGAAAAATACAAAAGTCAAAATCATTGAAGTCGGCGGCGGCAAGCTGATGGCGCTGCGGCTTTCATCCCTGGGACTTCGGCCCGGCATGTGGTTGACTAAGATCAGTGCGTTTGCTCTTCGCGGCCCTGTCACCGTTAAGGTAGGGCAGACGACCCTCGCTTTAGGCCATGGTATGGCTGAAAAAATATTTGTAGAATCTCACGCGTAAAATCCCATGAGAAAGATCCTCCTTCTCGGAAATCCTAATGTTGGTAAAAGTGTTATTTTTGCGCGCCTGACGGGTATTCAGGTTGTCACGTCGAACTATCCCGGGACAACCGTTGAATATCGCAAGGGCCAGATGTGTTTGGGCGACGAGAATTTCGAGGTCATCGATTTGCCGGGGACGTATAGCCTTGAGCCGACGTCGAAGGCGGAAGAGGTTACGTATCAATTTTTAAAAGATACCTGCACGCAGGAAAAAGATTGCATCATTGTCAATATTCTCGACGCGACGAATTTAGAACGTAACTTGCATTTAACGTTAGATTTGATCGACCGGGGATTTCCCGTGGTTGTCGTTTTAAATATGTGCGATGACCTTAAGCATCGCGGCATTGCCCTGGATATGCAAAAAATGGAGGAGCTCCTCGGAGTTCCTGTTATCCCGGCGTGTGCTGTGACAGGACTGGGGATCAAGCTTTTAAGGGAGCGTTTTAAAGAGGCTGCGAGCCGGCCGGCGCAATTACGTTCTCATGATGACCTCTGGAAGGCTGTTGGCGTGCTCGTAAGCCATGTGCAGAGCCTGACACACCGGCATCATACATTAAGAGAATTATTGGAAGATTGGTCGATAAGGCCTTTTAGCGGTATGCTGACGGGCTTGGCTGTCATCTACATGACCTTTAAGTCTGTCAGGTTTATTGGCGAAGGCCTGATAACCTATTTTTTTGATCCTATTTTTAATAATCTTTACGCGCCTCTTCTTCTTAAAGTCAGTTCTTTTTTAAAGGCCGGGACTTTTCTGCATAATATTTTGATCGGCGAACTTTCGTCCGGGAAAATAGATTTTAAAAATTCATTAGGCCTCTTGACCACAGCTCCTTATGTGGAGTTCAACATGGTTTTGCCTTACATCATTTCCTTTTATTTGGTCTTAGGGCTATTGGAAGACATTGGGTATCTGCCGCGTTTTGCGCTCTTATTGGATGCTTTTATGCACAGGGTGGGCTTACATGGCTTTGCCATCATTCCGGTGCTTTTAGGGTTTGGTTGTAATGTGCCCGGGATCATGGCCACACGTGTTTTGGAGAGCAAGCGTGAGCGTTTCATCGCCTCAACCCTTATCTCAATCGCGGTTCCGTGCGCTGCGCTTCAGGCGATGATCATAAAGTTGCTCGGCGGTTTTGGCATGGGGCCGTTGTTTATTGTTTTCGCAGTTTTGTCGACGAGTTGGGTCATTATCGGTTTTATTTTAAATAAAATCTTAAAAGGCTATAGTCCGGAACTCGTACTGGAGATCCCGTCTTATCGATGGCCGCCGTTTAACATTATTTTTTCGAAGCTTTGGATGCGGGTTAAAGAATTTATTGTCGATGCGTTTCCGCTTGTTATCTTAGGTGTGTTGTTCGTGAATCTTTTGCACACTTTTCGTTTTCTTGATTCAGTGAGCAAGTTCTTTGAGCCTGTGATGAGGACGTTATTAGGTTTGCCGAATGAAGCGGTGTTCCCATTATTGGTTGGTTTTTTAAGAAAAGATATCGCGGCCGGCCTTTTGATCCCGCTGAACCTGACTTTGAAACAGCTGATTATTTCCTGTGTGGTATTGGCCATGTCATTTCCATGTATCGCGACGTTCATTATTTTTTTAAAAGAACTCGGGCTTAAGTATCTTCTGGCAGCGACCGCGATCATGATTATGGCAACACTTCTTGCAGGAGGGTTTTTAAATCTTGTATTGTAAATGTTTTAACTCGTTGAACTCGTAAACTCAATATGATTAAAGCCATTTCACTTGTTTCCGGCGGACTTGACAGCATTCTGGCAACCACCATGATCCATTCCCTGGGGATTGAGGTGATCGCTGTTAATTTTATTATCCCTTTTGGCTGCGGGCAGAAAGACGTGGCAGCCGAGGGCTGTTACATTAAAGACAGGCTTAAGGTAGCGTATAAAGAAGTGGATATTTCAAAAGATTTTATTGAACTTGTAAAATCTCCGGCGCATGGCTATGGCAGTCACGTGAATCCCTGCATTGATTGTAAGATCTTTATGCTTAAAAAAGCCAAGTCTATGATGCCTGAGCTGGGGGCTTCTTTTCTTATAACCGGTGAAGTTGTGGGCCAGAGGCCTATGTCTCAAAAAAGAGAGACGCTTTCTCTCATAGAAAGAAGAGCGGATGTGGAAGGCCTGGTCTTGAGGCCTTTATCAGCCCAGCTTTTGCCGCAAACCCTTGCAGAAGAGAAGGGGTGGATCAAGAGAAGTGATCTTTTAGATATTTCCGGCCGCAGCCGTAAGTCGCAAATGCGCTTAGCCATTGATTTTAATATCGGCGCTTATCAAAATCCTGCCGGAGGCTGTCTTTTAACGGATCCAAGTTTTTCTAAACGTGTTAAAGATTTGATGAGCCATAATGAATTGACACATGAGAACCTCAAGCTTTTAAAAAGCGGCCGCATGTTCCGGCTTAATGATGAGGCAAAGCTCATTGTGGGTCGTAATGAAGAGAACAATAATGCTTTGGCGGCTTTGATAGAAAAAGAGGATGTCTTTTTTTCTCCAACTTTAGAAATCTCCGGCGCTTCTGCTTTGGGCAGGGGGATTTTTTCTGATAACGACATTAGTTTCGCGGCGCGCCTGACGGCGCGGTATTTTGATAAAAAGAACGCGCAGGAAAAAATGCAGGTGATTGTTACACGCGATGGCAATCGTTCGATCCTGGAAGTTGAACCGCTCAGTGACGAGGAAACGAAGAAGTATCTTGTTTAAGTCAATGAGTTTTCGAATTTGCGAGTTTAGCGAGCTTAAACATTTAATTGTTCATTGTTCATTTTTCATTGTTAATTGATTATGTTTACTCAATGTCCCGGCCGTGATAAAGGCCTCAAGGTTCGCTATATCAAATGCCCGTATTGCGGCGTTGAGGTAGAGTTTTTTTCCGATGAGGCGAAAAGGAACTGTCCGTCGTGCAAAAAAGACGTGATGTACACGGAAAAAGATTCCTGTATTTATTGGTGTAAATCAGCCAAACAGTGTTTGATGAAGTTTTAGCCGCGTTTTAGTTCGCGCTTGATAGAAGAGTCTTTAAGTGCTAATATGACCGCAATCAGAAGTTGACGTTTTTCCATGCAAAAATCGCTGTGTCAATAGACACAGATGCAAACGAGGAGGAGTCGGATGTTTAAGAAATATGCAATTGGTATGTGTGTGCTCGTCGCCTTATTTTTTGCCACAGGTATTGTGATGGCAGCTGAGAATGAAACAGTTGTGACAGAAGCCACGACCCCAGAAGTAGTGGTGCCTGAGACACCTCTGGTTCCTATGGATGTGGTTGAGGTTGGAAACAAGATTTGTCCGGTGTCGGGTATGGTCATTACAGAACCCGGAAAATTTACGGTTGAATATGAAGGCAAAAGATACAATCTTTGTTCAGAATCCTGCAAAGAAACATTTTTGAAAGATCCAGAGACTTATGTGGCTAAGGTAATTACTGAGATTTCACAGGAAAAAGATGCCCCGGCTGTTGCTATAGAGGAATATTCCGGCGAAAAGATGGATGTCGCTGAAGAGGCCATTGAAACAGAGGGAGAGGGTAAGTAGGAATATTTTAAGATATTGTTTAAAAGGCGTTCTTAAAGATTTTTTAAGAGCGCCTTTTTTATAGTTTTAAATAAAAAAAGAAAACTTCTGAGTGGGGTAAATAATACTTGACAATTTATATCAAGTATTATATATTTTGTATTGAGGCCATGATATGAGAATAACGACCCAGGGAGATTACGCGTTGCGCTGTATCTTAAATATCGCGCGTAACGCCGGCGCAAAACCCGTGACAATACGATGCATTGTCAGCGACGAAGGCTTGCCGCTTGATTATGTTGAGCAGTTGTTGATGAAATTAAGGCGCTATAAGCTGATCAAGAGTATCCGGGGCGCAAAGGGCGGATACATTTTAAGCCGGTCGGCGGATGCGATCAGCATTAAGGATGTTTTAGAGGCGGTGGAAGGTGATGTGTTTGAGGTTATTTGTGTAAGGCAGAAACACGCGGGCAAGAAGAATTGCAAGGGGTCAAAGGAGTGCGTTTTAAAGGGAGTTTGGCTTCATCTGAAAAGCTATATTGAAGGATATTTGAGCTCTCAGACGGTCGCGTCACTTTTGGAAAAAAGCAGATAAAGTCAATATAACACGTGCTGTGGTAATGGATCGTGGTTTATAAGAAAGTTTTTTTAAGTTTTTAACTATCGACCATTGACTATAGACTAAATTGGAGGATTCCATGACATTAAAAGAAAAAGTTGAAAATGCTCTAAAAGAAGTAAAGCCCATGCTTCAGGCAGATGGGGGCGATGTTGACCTTATCAGCGTCAGCGATGACGGGAAAGTAACAGTGAAATTAACGGGTGCCTGCGGCTGTTGTCCGATGTCTCAGATGACCTTAAAGATGGGTATTGAGCGCATGCTGAAGAAGTCGGTCCCTGAGGTCACAGAAGTTATTTCAGGCTAATAAGACGAGGCTGATTTTAATAAAAGTTGGTTCTTTATGCAGCTGGATAAAAAACTAAAAAAACTTCAAGAGCGGCTGCGAGAGCTTAAGTCTGTATGTGTCGCTTATTCAGGTGGCGTTGACAGTACTTTTTTGCTGAAAATCGCCTTTGATGTATTGGAAGATAATGTTTTGGCGGTTACGGCGATTTCCGAGACTTATCCTGCTGGTGAAATAGAAGGTGCGAAGGCACTGGCAAAAAAAATAAAAGCTCGCCATCTTTTCATCCGGACCCAGGAGCTCAAAAATCCTCTTTTTAAGCGCAATCCGCGCGACAGATGCTACTATTGCAAACGAGAGTTGTTCAGCAGCTTAAAAAACATAGCAAGGAAAGAAGGGTTGAGATTCGTTGTAGACGGTTCGAATGTCGACGATCTTCTGGATTATCGCCCTGGTGCTCAAGCCAAAAAAGAATATTCGGTTGTCTCGCCTTTGCAAGAGGCGGGGCTGACCAAGAAGGATGTCCGCAGCCTTTCGAAAAACCTTGGCCTCGAATCCTGGGATAAGCCGGCATTGGCATGTTTGGCGTCACGCGTACCCTATGATTCCCGGATTACAAAGGAACGCCTTAAAAAAATTGATCGGGCAGAGGAGCTGTTAAAGGAAAAATTCAGTCTCAGAGGAAATTTGAGAGTAAGAGACTACGGAACAATGGCCTTAATTGAAGTCGATAGGCGTGAAAAAATAAAATTAAAAAATATCGCTCAGGTCAGGGATTGTTTAAAACCCTTAAAGTACAGTAAAGTTGTTGTTGATCCGCAAGGTTATCGCACAGGGGCGATGAATGAGAGGGTGCATATCACATGATGGCGCAATTTTTTTCAAACTTCAAGCATTACTCTATAGAGATTATCCCAGCCTTGATTATCGGGTTTTTTTTAAGCGGGCTGGTGCATGAATTTATTCCTCAAAAATGGGTGGATAGAAATCTGGGGAACAAGGGCTTTAGGGCTGTTTTTATGTCGACGTTTATCGGCACGCTTTTGCCTATCTGTTGTTGTGGTTCTTTGCCTATAGCTATTAGTTTTTATAAGAAAGGCGCCAAGCTCGGGCCAATTCTGGCTTTTTTAGTGGCAACGCCGGCGACATCCATCAGCGCGTTCTTGGTGACTACTGCGATCCTTGGGATAGAGTTTGCTGTATTTATTTTCTTTGCAGTTATGCTTATGGGAGTTCTTATCGGGCTTGTTGGCAATACACTTCCTTACACTCGAAGGGCTGAACTGGATATTCAGGAGAAGTGCCCGCATTGCGATGAGCTCGCAGGTACGTGTTCTCACAAGAAAGATATTAAGTGCCGGTTGAAGTCTGTTTTTAAATATGGTTTTTGGGACATGCCGCGCGAGATGGGGCTGGAGCTTATAGGGGGTATTTTATTGGCAGCTTTTGTCGCAGCTTACATGCCCTTGGGAGATTTGATTAAACAATATCTTTCCGGGTTCGCAGGCTATGCCTTTAGTCTTATTTTCGGGCTTTTTACGTATATTTGTTCAACAGCGACCGTGCCTTTGACAGACGCGCTGATCAAGCAGGGCTTAAGTGTCGGCGCAGCCATGGTGATGCTCCTGGCAGGGCCTGTGACGAGTTACAGCACGATTCTGGTTATGCGTAAAGAATTCGGCTTAAAAGTTCTCTTTATTTATCTATTTCTCTTGAGTATAATGTCCCTGTCATTGGGATATTTGTATTCATTTATTGCAAAATAAAATTAGGTTAAGGTAATGGTAACGAAGCCCGTTTGGGTAACGTAGTTGGGATAAGGATGGAAGAGAAAGATAAAAAGAGAATAGTTAGTTTTGAAGACCTCGAGGTCTATAAGAATTCTTATAAAGCTATGTTAGAGGTAATGGAAAAAATTGTTCCTAATCTTCCTGAGAGAGAAAAGTTTGATTTGGTTGATCAATTACGACGAGCATGTAAATCTATTCCTCGGCTTATAGCTGAAGGATATGCTAAGCGTCATCAGAAGATGGGGTTTCAAAAATATCTAGATGATGCAATGGCTGAGTCTAATGAAATGATAGTAAGTCTTAGACAGTCGAGGGATTTGTATCCATCTTTTATTAATATTGTGTTATGCGATAGTTTGATCGATATATATGATAAGACAGGTCGGCAACTGTATAGGCTTCGGGAAAGTTGGTCAAATTTTAAACGAACTGCATAACCGAACTACGAAACGGGTATCGTCACCGTAACCGAACGACGAAATATTGTGAAGAGAGTGAGGACAAAATGGAAAGAGTCTATTTAGATTACGCGGCGACAACACCGACCGATCCTCTTGTGGTTCAGGCGATGCAGCCTTATTTTTATGATAAATTTGGCAATCCTTCAAGCATCCATTTTTTTGGCCAGGAGGCTAAGAAAGCCATTGAAGAAGCCCGATCAAAAATCGCTCATTTCTTGGGTGCCAAGGAAGAAGAAATTATTTTTACGTCAGGAGGAACTGAGTCTGACAACTTCGCGCTTTTCGGCGTGCTTTGGGCTAACAGCGCCAAGGGCAATCATATTGTGACAACCGCACTTGAGCACCACGCTGTTTTAGAACCGGCTAATTTCCTGGAAAAACAGGGATTCAAAGTGACGTATGTCCGGCCGGATTCTGACGGCCTGATTTCACCAGACAGCATCGCGCAGGCCATTACAGATAAAACAGTTTTAGTTTCAGTGATGCACGCCAATAACGAGATCGGAACGATCCAACCGCTTGATGAGATCGGCAGGATCACGCGGGACAAAGGTGTTTATTTTCATACGGATGCGGTTCAGACGGTTGGTCATATTCCCATTAATGTTAATGAGCTCAATTTAGATCTTTTGTCTTTATCAGCCCATAAATTCTATGGGCCTAAAGGCGTGGGGTGTTTGTATGTCAGAAAAGGCACACGGATCCAGGCATATCTTCGCGGCGGCGGCCAGGAACGCCACAGGCGCGCTTCGACGGAAAATTTACCCGGTATTGTCGGGCTCGGACGGGCAATTGATCTTTGCAAAGACCGGATGCAGGATGAGGCTCAAGAACAGACGAGGCTGCGTGATAAATTGATCTCTGAGATCCAAAAAAGAATTGATCATGTTTACTTAAATGGACATGCTACAAAACGGCTTCCCAATAATGTGAATTTTTCCATTGAATACATAGAAGGTGAATCTATGCTTTTGAATCTGGATATGCTGGGATTTGCCGCTTCTACGGGCTCAGCGTGTACTTCCGGAGACTTGGAACCTTCGCATGTATTATTGGCGATCGGCAGGCCTCATGCGCTTTGTCATGGCTCTATCCGCTTGACCCTCGGTCGATTCACCCAAGAATCGGATATTGATAGTTTCTTAGACGCGTTTCCCGGGGTTGTCGCGAAGTTGCGCGCTATGTCTCCTTTATACGATCAAAAGTAGATTTTTTTATGAGTTTTGAGCGGATAAACTCCTTATTTTCTACCTTGTTATTCCTTTGAAGAAATTAGGGAGTTAGGTTTTTCTACATTGATATGATCAGAAATAATTTTGTTTTTTTCGTTGTTCTTCTTGTCCTCGAAGGAATATTTACGTTAAAACTTCAGGCTGCTACGGATTTAGAGCGTATTGTTGTTACGCGCTATTCAGTCCAGGATTCAGGTTATGGAGTGGTGTCTGCAGCCCTGGATCAGGACGATATCAAAAAGATTCCTGCTCAAACCCCGGAAGATCTTGTCACTTATTTAGGAGGCGATGTCCAAACCCGCGGCTCCTATGGCGTCAAATCGGATATTTCCCTCAATGCCTCAAATTTTCAGCAGGTCCTGATCCTTGTTAACGGTGTGCGTGTTAAAGATCCTCAGACCGCTCATCACGATCTGGATCTTTTTTTTAATATGGAGGATATCGAGCGTGTTGAGGTTATTCCCGCGGCGAGCTCAAGCATTTACGGGCCGGATGGTTCGGGTGGCGCCATCAATTTTATTTTGAAAAAACCGAAAAAAAAGAAAAACACCGTTACGTTGTCTGGCGGCAATGATGAAACCTTTGAAGAAAAATTGAATATTTTTTATTCTTTAAAAGGGGTCAATAATTCTCTAAGCGCGTCGCACGCCTCTTCAAACGGATACAGCTATGATACGGATTATAAGACGGATACGTTTTTTCATTCTTCTGCGTTTGAAGATGACGCTATGGATGTGTATTTTGACGCAGGGTTTAATCAAAAAGAGTTTGGCGCTTACGATTTTTATACCCCGGGAAGCAACCTGCCGTCAAAAGAATGGACAGATACCAAGTTTTTCAATCTGCGCGGCAATCTTAAAAACGAGGCATTTGCTTTTTCCCCGCGATTTCTCTTCCGCAAACATCATGATAAATTCATGCTCGATATTACAAGGCCGAGTTATTTTTTAAATCATACGGATACGCAGGTGAACGAAGAGGGTGGAGAACTCAAATTTTCTTTTTTAAATATTGAAACGGTATTGGGCGCGGATTACGGCGAGGAAAGTATGGTTTCCGATAGCCTGGGGAAACATTTCCGAAGTCATTGGGATATTTATTTGAGCCCGACGTTTGAAATAAGCGAAAAGACGAAGCTTATCACGACTCTGCGTCAGGATGACTACTCGACATTTAACGGAGAATGGACAGGCTCAGCGTCTTTAAAACATATTTTGAATGAAAGTATGAACGGATTTGTAAGCCTGGGCCGTACGATCCGCGTTCCCACGTTTACAGAGCTTTATTACAGCGATCCTACGACTGCCGGAGATCCTGACCTTAAGCCGGAGCACGCCTATCATTTGGAGGCGGGATTGGATAAAAAGATACGCAAGAACGTGGAAGTTTCTTGTTCATTTTTTGTCCGGCAGGAATATGACACGATAGATTTTACGAAGATGACGCCCGCGGATGCTAAATTCATCGCGCGCAATATCAGCCATGCTACAACGCATGGATTGAATCTTTATGGCCAATGGAGAATGAATGAAAAAACGGCTTTTGACGCAAGGTATCTTTTTGCCAATAAACGCGCCAAGAGCGACGGCTTGATTTATAAGTATGGGATCAATTATCTAAAACATATGGTTAATATAGGATATAACCAGGTGTTGTCCTTTGGTTCCAATCGGCTGGATTTTATTGTTAAAAAGAAGCCCGGACGCAAAGAATGGGTTTTGGTGAACGACCGCCTGTCATGGAAAGCACAAAAGAATTGTGAAGTTTTCTTGGAGGTGTATAATCTTTTCAATGTTAATTATGAGGAGATTGTGGGGATCCCTCAAGCAGGCAGGCAGATCAAGGTCGGCACGACATTCAAGTGGTGAATTTAAACTCAAGTTTTTCGTTGTTCGGTTACGGCGACGATGCCCGTTTCGTAGTTCGGTTAAGATGTTCGTTTAAAAGATTTTTCATACGTTACCTAATAACGTAACCCAAACTGGCTTCGTTACCGTAACCATTACCTAAATAGTTTAAATTAATTAAGGGAATATGAGTCAGAATAAGAAAGTCTTGATAGCTATGAGCGGTGGCGTGGATTCTTCTGTCGCGGCCCTTCTTTTGAAAGAAGAGGGGTATGACGTGGTCGGGGTGACGATGTGCTTCAGCATCCCCCAGTCAGAGCGTAAAAGACCCAGTTGTTGCGGCATCGAGGGCATAGAGGACGCCAGAAAAGTGGCGCATCAGCTGGATATTCCGCACTATGTTTTTCAGTTTGGTGAAAAACTCCAGAAGCTGGTTATAAAGGATTTTGTTTCAGAATATTTGAACGGCCGCACGCCTAATCCTTGTGTGCGCTGTAATCAGAATTTGAAATTTGGCGCCCTTCTTCAAAGGGCCAAAGCCTTAAAAATTCCTACCTTGGCCACGGGTCACTTCGCGCAGGTAGAAAAGAAGGGTAAGAATTTTCTTCTAAAGAAAGGGATTGACCCCAAGAAAGACCAGTCTTATTTTTTGTGTCAATTGCAAAAGTCCCGGCTTGCGCATCTCGTTTTTCCTGTTGGAGATATGACAAAAGATGAGGTGAGGGATTTGGCCAAGCAAAAGGGGCTTTACGTGGCAGATAAGCCCGCCAGTCAGGAAGTTTGCTTTATCCCGGATAATGATTACAGGTCATTTTTGGTCCGGCATACAAAAAAAGATCTTTTCAAAAAAGGCGCCATCGTTGATAAAGAAGGTAAGGTCCTGGGGCATCACGAAGGAATTTTTAATTATACTATAGGCCAAAGAGAGGGCTTAAGGATTGCCGCAGCGCATCCGCTCTATGTGATAAGGCTGGATAAAGCAACGAACCAGGTTGTGGTTGGTAAAAAAGAGGATGTCTATTCAAAAAGCCTTATAGCCATAGAACCTAATATTTTGGAGAGAAGTTTTTTTAAGAAAAAAACGCTCCTAAAAGCAAAAATAAGGTATAATCATCCGGAAAGTCCCGCAAGGGTGGAGTTTCTGCCAGGCAATAAAATCAAGGTGTGTTTTTCTTCTCCTCAGTTTGCAGTAACCCCAGGACAGTTTGTTGTTTTTTATAAAGGCGATATTGTTGTTGCCGGAGCCAAAATTATTGAAAGTATTTAGCTATTGACCATCGACTATGGACCATGGACTAATCTATGCCTAAAAAAATCATAGAAAAAATAAATAAGCTAAGAAAAGAAAAAGATGCTGTTATCCTGGCGCATAATTATCAGGTTCCCGAGGTCCAGGAGATTGCGGATTATACCGGCGATTCTTTGGAACTCAGCCGTATCGCCGCTAAGGCCGAAAGCAAGTTGATCGTTTTTTGCGGTGTTTATTTCATGGCGGAAACCGCATCCATCCTCTGTCCGGATAAGACTATTTTGACGCCTGATCCTTTGGCAGGCTGTCCCATGGCCAATATGATTACCGTCGAGGATGTGCGTGAGCTTAAAAAAAGGTACCCTAAGGCTACTGTTTTAGGTTATGTCAATACTTCAGCAGAAGTGAAAGCTGAACTTGATTTTTGCTGTACTTCTGGCAACGCGGTTGAGATCATCTCAAAAATTAAAAACGATGAGATCATATTCATTCCTGATAAATATCTGGCAGATTATGCGTCTAAAAAAACAGGACGCCGTTTGATCACATGGGAAGGGTATTGCCCGACACACGTAAAGATCCTGCCTGAGGATATTTTAAAGCAAGTGCGTCTTCATCCCCACGCTAAGGTCATGGTTCATCCTGAGTGCCGCCCGGAAGTGGTCGAATTAGCTGACGAAGTCCTCTCAACAGGAAAGATGTGCACATACGCGAAAAATTCAACGGCAAAAGAATTTATCATTGGTACGGAAAACGGTATCATACACAAGTTACAGAAAGATAACCCCGGAAAGAAGTTTTATCCCGCTTCAGATCACGCCATTTGCCCTAATATGAAGCGTATCACGTTGGAAAAGGTCTTATGGTCCTTGGAAGAGAACAAGGTCGAAGTCCGTGTTTCTGACGAAATACGCCGCCGCGCCCGCAAAGCCATTGACAAGATGGTCGAGCTCCTTTAGACTTAAGTAAGAATTAATAGCTGCATTTAAGTTGAATTTTAACTTTATTGGTTAGCATTTTATTTTTTTAAAAAGATTTCTGAGGAAGTATGATAAACACATACGCAGTGATATTGGCCGGTGGAATAGGGAGCCGATTCTGGCCATTGAGCCGGGAGTTGGAGCCAAAGCAGTTTTTAAGCTTTAAAGGTAAGCAATCTTTGCTTCAGCAAACCATTGAACGTGTGCTTCCGTTAGTCCCTGCTACGAATATTATTATTATCGGTAGTGCTCAGCATAAATTTGAACTTGAGGGTCAAATCGCGCATTATTCTATTCCCTCCGAAAACATTATATTAGAACCTTGCGGAAAGAATACAGCTCCTGCCATAGGTCTTGCTGCCCGGATGATTGCTAAGCGCGATTATGAAGCAACGATGATTGTTTTGCCTGCGGATCACTACATTCCGAATGAAAAAAAGCTCTTAAATCTTTTTAGAGAAGGAGTGAAATTAGCACAAAATAATTATTTAGTCACTATAGGCATTGAGCCAGCGTCTGCACATACAGGCTATGGATATATTAAAACAAGGTCACAAGGTCACAAAGTCTCAAAGTCACAAGTAAGGGCATATTCAGTTGAGAAATTTACCGAAAAGCCTGATCAGAAGACAGCGCAAAAGTATTTTAAGAGCAAACAGTACTTCTGGAATAGTGGCATGTTTATTTGGAAGGCCTCGGTTATTTTAGATGAAATTAAAAATTACCTTCCGGATTTAAGTTCAAAACTTAGTTTAACAAAATGGAATAACATTAAGCCTATATCCATTGATTATGGCGTATTAGAGAAGTCGCGTCGTGTAGTTATGCTTGCGGGCCAAGGTTTAGGCTGGAGCGATTTGGGTTCCTGGTCAGCTTTCAGTGCTATCTGTGAAAAGGATAAAAGCGGCAATGTCATTCAGGCCGATGCAGTAGATTTTGATTCTAAGGATGTTTCGATTTTCGGCAAAAGCCGTCTTATCGCAACTATGGGCTTAAAAGACGTCGTCATTGTCGATACAGACGATGCTTTGTTAGTTTGTAACAAAAATCGCACAGAAGAGGTTAAAAAGATCGTTGATTACATTAAGCTGAATAAGCGGCAAGAACACATTTCGCATAAAACAGTCAAGCGTCCTTGGGGGAGCTACACGGTGATGAATACCGGCTTTGGTTTTAAGGTAAAGCTTGTCCAAATTCATCCTCATAAACGCTTGAGTCTTCAGCGGCACTTAGAAAGAAGTGAGCACTGGGTTGTGGTAGAGGGAGAGGCCAAAATTACAGTTGGCCGGGATGTATTCTATAGAAAATCCAATGAAAGCATCTACGTTCCTAAGAAAGGTGTTCATCGCCTTGAGAACGCGACCGATAAATCATTAAAAATAGTTGAAGTTCAATGCGGCCAGTATTTAGAAGAAGACGATATTGAGCGCATGGAAGACGACTTTAAACGAATTTAATTTCAAGGCTTAGCCTTGCAAGGCTAAGCCTTGAAATTAGAATGTTTTTAGGCTAAAATAAGCTTAAATATCCTATCCCGCACTGTCGAGATTCCTTCAAACTTAGCAACATCTAGTTCCCTTCGTTCGACAATTCCTTAAATTAGTAACTGACTATAATAGCTTTAAGGAGGAATTGTTGTGAGAAACCTCATTTTTGTTAATGGAGAATATTACCATGTTTATAATCGGGGTATTGAAAAACGGGATGTTTTTCTTGATGACAGGGACTATTTCAGATTCTTGATAAGCATCAGAGAGTCTAATCATCTTGGCGTGGTCGATTTATCAGATATTCCTGATCCTGTAAACCAATTTAGAGAAGCAGAAAAAAGAAAAGCAAAACCCTTAGTTGACTTAGTTTGTTACTGCCTGATGCCGAATCATTTCCATTTGATATTAAGACAAGTCGAAAATCGAGGCATATCAAAATTTATGCAAAAACTATGCACGGCTTACACCATGTACTTTAATAAGAAATATAAAAGAACAGGAGTATTGTTTCAGGGTCCCTATAAAGCTAAGCGTATCGATGGTGATCAGTATCTATTGCAATTATCGAGATATATCCACCTGAATCCTCTAGATCTGTCGGATGGAGAAGAGCAGGAAACAGAATTTATAAAAAATTATAAATGGTCAAGTTTGCGGTTTTACCTTGATGAGAAAAAGCATAGCCTGATTCAATTAAAAAAAGGCATTGTTCTGGGATTATTCTCAAGTATTTCCGAATTTACTAACTTTACCTTAAATAGCAACGGAGTCATTTCTGAAGAATTCCTCACCATAAAGATCGACTAAGTCAAGGCTTAGCCTTGCAAGGCTAAGCCTTGACTTAGAAGTGTTGAGAAAAAGCAACACGGTAGTTTCGTGTCCAATAAAGCAACAAGCAGGGAAAGGCGAATACCAGGCTTTTAATCAATTTAGCTCAATTTTGGTATCTTTGAAATAACGCCTCAAAAAGAATTAATCTCTCTAATCCTCTCAGTATCAATCAGTTAGATTCCTGGCTAAAATATAATCTTCGTAGATTGCCTTTTGGCATGGAACCTGCAATAGATAGTAACTGTCTGCGACAAACCAAGACAAATATAGACATACTAGGACATACATAGACAAAATAGTACAATTCACGACATAGCTATGATACAATCAAACATCCCTAATAATAAGGAGACTAAGATGGAAAACGGCAACGGTGATTTTTTGACGATCACAGAGGCGGCCCGTCTCATCGGTGTTTCTTCCAAAACGATTATTCGTTGGGAGAAGGCCGGAAAGGTCAAACGCTCTAAACGCGATTTCCGTGGATGGAGAGTCTTTGACGGCAGAGACCTAAAAAAATTAAAAGCCTTTCGTGAAACGATATTTTATTAAACGAATGTATTTAAAGGAGGAAGTAAAAATGAGACACAGGTTATTTATAATTTTAGGTTTGTTTGTTTCTTTAAGCGGCAGCAATCTTTTTGCGTCCGAATTAGAGGTTGTTGAAAAAGATGCGTCAACGCCGGCGATTGATCAGGCAGTAATATCGCAATCTCCTGTTGCAGAGGCGTCTACGGTCGTCCCTGAACCTCAGGCTCAGCCTGAAGTTAAGCAGGAGGCAACAGCAGCTGTTGTGCCTGCTGTTTCTGGGACCGCGTCTTCAATTGTACGCGCTACAGATCAGGAAAGCGCTCCTGTTAAGAAAGTAATGCCTATGCCTGCGCCAATCGTTCCTGCGTCTTCTATGGGTGAGCCTACTAAATATACTCTTGGGCCTGATGATATCATCGAAATCATTGTTCGTCGTCACTCGGAATTCAGCGGCATCTATCCGATAAACTCTGAAGGAAAAATCCAATACAAATTTGTCGGCGATATTGAGATCAAGGGCCTCACAAAGACAGAGGTGAAGGACAAAATCGCAAAAATATTAAGCAAGTTTATTATTAATCCGGATGTGGACGTAACGATCAATGAGTACCGCAGCAAGATTATCTACGTGATCGGTGAAGTCGGCGCCCCCGGAAAATATTATATGAAAGCAGATAAGATTTCTTTAAGGGAAGCTGTTGTTCAGGCAGGTTTGCCTACATTGTCGGCATCTATGAGAAAAACTCAGTTGATCAGGCCTGATAAGAGCGGCAAGCCGTTAGAAAAGAGGGTGGATTTGTATGCGCTTCTCTATGAGGGTAAATTAAACCTGGATTTAGATATGCAGCCCGGGGATGTTCTGGTCGTTCCGGCGACTGTCTTTGCAAAGGTTATGCGTATTATTAATCCTGTAGCTTCACCGGTCTTGACATCTGATTCTATGAGAAGAGTTGCAACGGGTGGCATTTAATGGAAAATTTTTCAAAGTTGATAAACAAAGGAGTTTGTATATGAATGAATCATTTCTAAATGCAACCCAGTTGCCATTACGGTATCTGAAGATATTTTTTAGACGAAAATGGCTTTTAGCTATTCCGACGGTTATCGGCCTTATCGCCGGTATTATTATCGGCGGTGTATTGCCTAAAGTGTATGAGTCTTCCAGCGTTGTTATGGTTGAGGAAGAAAAAACCCTTAACCCTTTGATCAGCGGCTTGGCGGTCTCTGTTGATTTGGGCACACGCATGAGGACTATCCGAGAGCAGATTTTGGGTTGGAACAGTTTGGTGCAGTTGGTCCAGCGCCTGAATCTGGATAAAGATGTGAAATCCCAGGTGCAGTATGAAAAACTTATCACATCATTGCGCGATAAGATCCAAGTCCGTATGAAGGGACCGGATCTTATCAAGATCGCTTACGATAGCCAGGACCCTCAGGAAGCCAAGAAAGTGGTTCAGACTGTTAATGATATTTTTGTAGAAGAGAATTTAAAATCTCAAAACAGAGAATCTTCGGTTGCTATTGATTTCTTAAAAGACCAGATTAAGGTGTATCGGCGCAAGATTAAAGAATCTGAAATTTCTGATATGCAGGATCAGTTGAAAGATCTTCTCGTTGATTCCACAGAAGAACATCCTATGGTTAAGGACTTGCGTTTAAAGATTGCCCAGTCAAAAAAAGATTTAGAAGACACAACTTTTGATGTTGAGAGAGCCAAGCCTATCCCTAACACAAATCCTGTTTATGAAAATTTGGTCAAGCAAAGATTAGATGAAGTAACAAAGCAGATGACTCAAGAGACTTCTTCCAGTACATCCGGCATGAAATCTTTAGATCAGGTTAACCCGGGGAAAACAGGCTCTGATGAGAGCTTGTATAATCTCCTTTTACTAGACAAGATGGATAAGACCATGGCGCAGGATGCCAAGGTTAATGAAAGTATTTATAATATGTTATTGCAGCGTTTGGAAACAGCAAAAATTACACAGAGATTAGAGGCATCAAAACAAGGGACGCGTTATACCGTCCTAGACCCGCCACGGTTACCTTTAAAACCTGTTAAACCCAATAAGCTTTTAGTAATGATCATCGGTATATTTTTAGGCGCGTCAGCCGGTTTCGGCTTAGTTCTTCTGATGGAATTCACGGATCATTCATTTTTAGGCATTGATGAAGCTAAGGAATTTTTGGAATATCCTCTCTTGGGTGGTATTTCAAAGATCTTAACTGAAGAAGATATCGCTGTTGCCCGCAGTAAGGGGCAGTATCGCATGGTGATGTTTACGGTCATAAGTCTGTTGCTGATTATTTTATCGAGTTTGTATTCGTTGTTGTATAGACGCTAAAAAGCAATGAAAAATGAACAATTAATAATGAACAATTCTAAAAGAAAAAATAAAGAAGCTTTTAAAGTTTTTAATTCTTCATTGTTAATTTTTAATTGTTAATTGTTGAGACGATAATCGATTTAACTTAAGGAGTTAAAACAATGGGTAAATTTACAGAAGCATTAAAAAAAGCAGCAGAGCGAAGGCTTGAGCGTGTTGAGAAGAAAGAAGAGATAAAGCCTTATGTTATAAGGACGGTAGCGGATTCGCGCATTGATCCGCATATTGTCGCCTACTTTGATTCGAGTTCTCCTATTTCCGAGCAATACAGGATCTTACGCACAAACCTTCAAGCTATTGATAAGCCCAATGCCCCGAAAGTCCTGGCATTGACAAGTTCTATTCATGGAGAGGGCAAAACCGTGACATCTATCAATTTAGGTATTACATTCGCCCATGATTTGAATAAGAAATCCATCCTTTTGGTGGACGCGGATTTGCGCAAAGGAACGCTGACAAAAACTTTAGGGCTTATCGCTGATAAAGGGCTCTCTGATATTTTGATCAATGGCACAAAGATTGAAGATGCGCTTTTGAGCATTGGCCGCGAGAACCTGCACATTCTTCCTTCAGGCAAAAAACCCCATAATCCAGCTGAGCTTATAGGCTCACAAAAGATGAAGGATTTTTTAGCTGAAGTCAGAAAGAAATATGACTATGTATTTTTTGATTGTCCGCCTGTTATTCCTGTAACAGATGCCAGTATTTTAGCGCCGCAATGCGATGGCACGGTAATGATCTTGCAGGCAGGGCGTACACAGAGAGGTGTCCTGACACATGCGCAGGATCGTTTGCGTACAGTTAAGGCGAATATCCTTGGATTTGTGATGACGAACATCGAATATCACATTCCGGAGTATATATACAGGTACTTGTAAAGTAATGAACAATGAAGAATTAACAATGAACAATGCAAAAGAAAAAATAAGAAGAGTTATTAAATTGTTAATTGTTCATTTTTAATTGTCAATTGAAGCGTAGCGACGTAGGAGCGAAGCGACATGTATACGCAATTTTACGGATTCAAAGAGAAGCCATTCAACAATAGCCCGGACCCGAAGTTTTTTTATCCGAGTCCCAAGCACGCCGAGGCCTTAGACAGGCTTTTGTACGCTGTGACTGAGCGAAAGGGTTTTGTTGTTATTACAGGCGAGATCGGCGCGGGTAAAACAACGGTTTGCCGCGCTCTCTTGAACAAGCTGGATGAAAATAATGATATTTGCCTTATCACCAATACGCACTTGAATGCCAAAGAGCTGATCATCGCGATTTTGGAAGACATGAGCGTTCCGTATAAATCAGGCACCAAGATAAAACTTCTTTCCCAGCTTAACGATTTTCTTTTAACCAAGATGGAAGAGAAGAAGAACGTTATTTTGATCGTTGATGAAGCGCAAAATCTGACTCCGTCTGTTTTAGAAGAGATCCGCATGCTCTCAAACCTGGAGACAGATACGGAAAAACTTCTTCAGATCGTTCTTATGGGCCAGCCGCAACTTAAAGAAAAACTTAAACTTAGAGAATTAGAGCAGTTCAGGCAAAGGATCGCTATTCATTATCATCTCTATCCTCTGACCAAGGATGAGACACGCGGTTATGTGCATCACAGGATTTCCGTTGCGTCCCAAAACGGTACTCTTGAAATATTTGAACCGGATTCATTCGATATTCTTTATCAATTTTCTAAAGGCACACCGCGCTTAATCAACTATGCCTGCGATAACGCCCTTTTGACAGGTTTTGTTTATGAAAAGAAAAAAATTACAAAGGCCATGATGCTGGAGGCGGTTAATGAGTCTCTTTTAAAACTCAGAGAGCTCAGCGATGATATAAAGACATTATGTTGTGATCAGTGCCAGGATTTTGCAAATTGTCCCACTCGTTGGCACCGCGGTGAAAAAGGCGAAGAACAGATTTGTTGCGAGAAGTGCAGTAAGTACTTCTCTTGTCATTAAGATCAATGAACAATGAAGAATTAACAATGAACAATTCAAAGAAAAAAATAAGAAAAGTTATTAAATTGTTAATTGTTCATTTTTAATTATTAATTGTCGCGTAGCGACGCAGGAGCGGAGAGACCATGTATAAAAGAACCTTGTTTCAATCTTTCATATTAGCGTTGGTGGGTTTGAAGTATGTGCTTAAAACCGAGCGCAACATGAAGATTCATTTGGCGTTTGCGACTTTGGCTATTTTGGCTTCTATTTTTCTTAAAATCAGCAATTTGGAATTTTTATTCGTCATTTTTGCGATTACTATTGTTTTAATAGCTGAAGCTGCTAATACGGCTTTTGAACTTTTGTTGGATTTTGTGCATGGGGATAAATTTCATCCGGACGTCAAACTTTTAAAAGACGTGGCTGCTGGCGGTGTTTTTATCGCCGCCTTAAGCGCCGCTGCGATCGGATTGCTTATATTTATTCCAAGAATAGCGCCGATTGTAAAGCGAATATTAGGTCTATAAAATTTATAAACTATTAACTTTTTAGGAGGAAAAATGAAATTAGTTGATAAAATCAGACAAAAAAAAGTACGCTGCGCCATTATTGGTCTTGGTTATGTAGGTTTACCGTTAGCCGTTGAGTTAGCGGAAGCCGGCGTTGAAGTTGTGGGTATCGACTTGGATAAATCTAAGGTTGATTCCATCAATAACAAAAAATCTTATATTCAGGATGTGCCGACCGCGCGCCTCAAAGAGCTTGTGTCCCGCGGCATGCTGGTGGCAACAACTGCTTATAGCGCGTTAATGAACGTGGATACGATCAATATTTGTGTGCCGACGCCTTTACGCAAAACCAAAGAGCCGGATATTTCCTATATTGTTAAATCCGCAGAACAAATCGCGCGGTACTTAAAAAAAGGCCAGCTTGTTATTTTAGAAAGCACAACTTACCCTGGAACAACAGATGAAGTTCTTCTGCCGATGTTTGAGGCTAAGGGTTTAAAAGTCGGGAAGGATTTCTTTCTGGCATTTTCGCCTGAGCGTGTAGACCCAGGCAATCCTAAATACACCACGAAAAATATTCCTAAAGTAGTTGGCGGTGTGACGCCAGCATGCACAGAAGCAGCCAAAGCCTTGTATGAATTGGCTATTGAGAATGTTCATGCGCTTTCTTCAACCCGCGTGGCAGAAACTGTCAAGCTTCTCGAGAATACATTCCGTTCAGTCAATATCGGCCTTGTCAATGAATTGGCGCAGATGTGCGACAAGATGGATATCAATGTTTGGGAAGTTATTAATGCCGCTAAAACAAAGCCATTTGGTTTTATGGCGTTTTACCCTGGGCCTGGTTTAGGCGGGCATTGTATTCCCATTGATCCATTATATCTTTCATGGAAAGCGCGTCTTTATGGCTTTGAGGCCAGATTTATTGAGCTTGCCAGCCAAATCAACGGCGAAATGCCAGAACATGTTGTGCGCAAGGTTGGTGATGCGCTTAATACAAAAGGCAAAAGCATTAATGGCGCCAAGATCCTTATCTTAGGCGTGGCTTATAAAAAGAATGTCAGTGATTGCCGTGAATCCCCTGCTTTTGAAATTATCCATGAGCTGAATCAAAAGGGTGCGATTGTTTCTTATAATGATTTGTATGTTGCGTCGTTTAAAGAAAACAGCCTTAAGTTAAAGAGCGTTAAATTAACACCTGAAGTGTTAAAGAAATCTGACTGTGTTGTTATTGTCACGGATCATGATAAGTACGATTATGATTTTATTGTGAAGAACGCGTCTTTGATTGTTGATACAAGAAATGCGATTAAAGCGCGCAACGCTAAAGTGATTAAACTATAGCGCGCCGTTCTCAGACAATTGATATTAATCAGGCAACGGTAAGGGTAACGAAGCCGGTTTAGGTCATGTTGTTAGGTAAAGTACAAAAAGTTTTTTACGAACACCTTAACCGAACTACGAAACGGGCCTCGTAACCGTAACCGACAGACGAAAACATTAAAAGGAGTTTACATTATGGAAAAATATCTAATCACCGGCGGTGCGGGCTTTATTGGCTCTAACATTGCTGAAAAGCTTATCAAAGAAGGCAATTATGTCCGTGTTTTAGACAATTTTTCAAGCGGCAAAGAATCGAATATTGAATTCACAAAAGGATTGGGCAAAGATAAATTTGAGCTTATCCGAGGAGATATCCGTAATAAAGAGGATTGTAATAGAGCATGTCAGGGTGTTGACTATGTGCTTCATCAGGCAGCGCTTCGCTCAGTGCCAAAGTCTTTAAAAGAGCCGGAAAGCTACAATGACGTCAATATCAACGGCACACTTTTTATGCTTCAGGCTGCTTCAAAGAATAAAATAAAGCGTTTTGTTATGGCGTCATCCAGTTCGGTTTATGGAGATGTGGACAAGTTTCCTGAAAGAGAGGACTTTTTACCAAAGCTTATTTCACCATACGCTCTTTCCAAGCTGACTAATGAATATTATTGTAAGATTTTTTCTGAATTTTTTGAAGTAGAGACGGTGTGTTTGCGTTATTTTAATGTGTTTGGCCCAAGGCAGGCCTTGGATGACGAGTATGCGGTTGTTATCCCAAAGTTTATTCATTGCATCTTGCATGACCAGCAGCCGCCTATTTTCGGCACAGGAAAACAATCCCGCGACTTTACCTATATAGACAACGTTGTGCAGGCAAATATGCTGGCGGCAATTACTCCTGGCATTAAGCATGAAGTTTTCAATGTCGCTAATGGTAAAGATAATACGGTTTTACAGCTTGTTGAATATTTGAATAAGATTATCGGTAAAGATATCAAGCCGCAACTTCTGCCTGTGCGTGCAGGTGATGTATTCAGGACGAGCGCCTGTATTGCCAAGATCAAGCGTGTTCTCAAGTACAATCCAACTGTGAATTTTGAAGAAGGACTAAGAAGAACAGTCGAATACTTCAAGAAATTAGGTTAAGGCTGAGGCTAAGGTTGAGGGAATTTATTAAACTATAGACTATCGTCTATCGACTATTGACTAATTATGAGTAAAACTTACGATAAAATCAGAGAATTTCAAAATAGGCACAAAAAACCTAAAATATCGCCTGTTGCAAACGAAGAGTCTTGTAACAAGTATGTCAGTGATCTTTTGAGCAAAAAGGGAAGTATTTCAACTGAAGGCAGGGAGCAGAAAGTGCCTGCTATCAGTACGATTTCTGCGAGCAAGGAATTAATAGGCAGGGTTTTTTTAATTGTTGCGGTCCTGGTCATTTTAGGTGAGGGTTTGTTTTTTTCACACGCTCTTCGTGAGTCGCAGTCTGAAAGAATACAAGTTTTCAAGCGTTTAAACAGCGTTGAGAGAGAATTGGCAGATTCTAAAAACAAACTGCAGAATGTTGAAAAAGAGTTGAGGGATTCTGAATTGAAGTTTTTGACAGTCAGTCGAAAACTTGAAGTAAGTGAAGTAAAGGTTAGAACTTTAGAAAAGCAGCTTAATGACCAAAAAGCCAGGATATTAAGCCTTACGGCTTCGCAGAATTCAGCTGTTAGTAAGTAATATTTTTTAACTCGTTAAACTCGTCAACTCGCAACTCGTAAAACTATTATGAATACATACGCAGTCATACTCGCCGGTGGAATAGGTAGTCGATTCTGGCCATTGAGCCGGGAATTGGAACCTAAGCAATTCTTAAGTTTTAAAGGTAAGCAATCTTTGCTTCAACAGACCATTGAGCGCGTTCTTCCATTGGTTCCTGCAGAAAACATTATTATTATTGGCAGTGTTCAGCATAAATTTGAGCTCGAAGGCCAGGTTGCTTCATACAAAATATCTGAAACAAATATTATTCTGGAGCCCTGTGGAAAAAACACAGCGCCTGCTATAGGTTTAGCTGCTCGGATGATTGTTAAGCGTGATTCTGAAGCGACGATGATTGTTTTGCCGGCTGATCACTATATCCCAAATGAAAAGAAGCTCCTTACACTTTTTAAAGAAGGCATAAAACTGGCCCAAGAGGATTATTTAGTCACTATCGGCATTGAGTCGACGTCTGCGCATACAGGATATGGATATATAAAGATCAGGCAACAGGCAGTGGGCAACAGGCAACAGGGAAAAGCATGCTCAGTTGAGAAATTTACCGAAAAGCCTGATCAGAAAACAGCGCAGAAGTATTTTAAGAGCAAACAGTATTTCTGGAATAGTGGCATGTTTATCTGGAAAGCTGCTGTTATTTTAGAAGAAATTAAAAATTACCTTCCGGATTTAAGTTCTAGGCTTAGTTTAACAAAATGGAATAGTATTAAGCCCATATCTATTGATTATGGTGTATTAGAGAAATCGCGTCGAGTTGTAATGCTTCCAGGCAAGGATTTGGGCTGGAGCGATTTAGGGTCATGGTCAGCATTTAGTGCTATCTGCGACAAAGATAAGAACGGAAATATCTTTCAGGCAGATGCCGTGGATTTTGATTCACAAGAAGTTTCAGTATTTGGCAAGAGCCGTCTTATTGCGACAATCGGCCTAAAAGATTTAGTGATTGTAGATACGGATGATGCATTACTAGTTTGTGATAAAAATCGTACTGAAGAAGTTAAAAAAGTCGTTGATCATATCAAGCTGAATAAGCGGCAAGAACACATTTCGCATAAAACAGTGAAGCGCCCCTGGGGAAGTTATACAGTGATGAACACCGGTATGGGTTTTAAAGTTAAACTCGTTCAAATTTATCCTCATAAGCGTTTAAGCCTCCAGCGACATTTACAGAGAAGCGAGCACTGGATTGTAGTCGAGGGCGAAGCCAAAATCACGGTTGGTCGGGATGTATTCTATAGAAAATCCAATGAAAGCATCTACGTTCCTAAGAAAGGTGTTCATCGCCTTGAGAACGCGACCAATAAATCATTAAAAATAGTCGAAGTTCAATGTGGCCAGTATTTGGAAGAAGACGATATTGAGCGCATGGAAGACGATTTTAAACGAATTTAAACTGTTTGAAACTTTATTTCGAACATGATGTTTTTAAAATTTTTTATCTATCTTCTATTTTCCATTTTCAATTTTCGAGAATTACTATGACATCGCTTAAGCATAAAACTATCAGTGGAATAAAGTGGACCATGGCAGCGAGTGTCGCGCAGAGAATTCTTTCTTTTGGAACAACAGTAGTTCTTGCGCGCATCTTAAGTCCTGCGGATTTTGGTCTTTTTGCGCTTGCTTTTGTCATGATCGATGGTTTCGGTATTTTTAAAAGCCTTGGTTTTGATTCTGCTCTTGTGCGCCGCAAAGACGTGGATATTGAGCGCGCCTGTAACACCGCGTTTTTCCTTATTCCTGCTATGGGGATGATATTGTTCGTTATCCTGTTCTTCTTCGCGCCAATAGGTGCAAAATTCCTGAATAATCCTGAAGTTGCGCCCATTATTAGAACATTAGCAATTGTTTTTGTTATCAGTACATTTGGTAAGGTGCCACAAACTATTCTTTATCGCGATATGAAATTCAAATATAAAACAATTGCTGAAATATCAGGAGTTATTGTTTATAGCGCTGTGGCTTTGATTTTAGCGTTAAATAAATTTGGCGTGTGGAGCTTAGTAGTAGCTTATATCCTTCGCAATCTCACTCAGATTTCTATGGAATGGAATTTTTCCGGTTGGAAACCACGTTTATTTAGAATAGAAAAGATATTTTCAACGCAGATAAACGCTAATCAAACGCAAATTAATGCTAACAATTCGCGTTCATCCACGTTTAGGAAGCTGTTTCCGTATGAGATTAGTTTTGAATTTGATAAATCAATTGCCTGGGATATGTTTCATTTTGGAAAGTATGTATTAGCTGGTGGAATTATAGGTTTTCTTTCCGGTAACTTGGATAATATTATTGCCGGTAAGTTCTTGGGTGTAACTATGCTTGGGTATTATGCTATTTCTTATAATATTGCTAACTTTTTATGTGATTATTTATTAGGAAGAGTAGGGTTTATCTTGTATCCTGCTTATTCAAAAATTTATGAGGATGCAGACGAGGTAAAGAGGGTAATGTTCAGATCTTTAAAATATGTAAGCATGCTCGTTTTTCCATTTACTCTAGGGGTTTTTTTATTTGCACCTGATATCTTGCGTATAGTTTTCGGCTTAAAATGGCTTCCAGCAACTAATATTCTAAGAATTCTCTGTTTTGTCGGTTTATTTCGTTGTTTAAATACTGCAATTTGGCCTGTTTTTCTTGCAAAAGGTCAATCAAGAATCGATTTTCAGGTTAGTGCAGCACAGGCAGGTTTTTCATTAATATTAATGATTCCGTTGGCAATTAAATTTAGTTTAATTGGCGTTGGAGTTGCAGTGTTGTTATCTAATCTGGTAAGTTTTCTAATATCAATAATGCGAATTAAAAGCATGGCGCAAGTGCGAATTAGTCATTATTTTAAATCGTTAAGAATGGCAATAATTGCCTCATTTTTTATGGTTACGATAACATTGCTTTTTAGATATTTAATCTCGATTAAAATAATCAGTTGTAATTTTATTATTTTAGCTATTTTGTCGTTGATTGTTTATTTGTTAGTGGTTTTTTTAATGGACAGAAGCATTATTAGAGAGATAAAGGAGATTTTTTATGAATAGCAAAGTCTTAACAAGGCTCAAGGATTATGTTTTTGAACAAAAATGCATTCCATGGTTTGTTTTCGTAAAATGGGGAAAACTAAAAAGAGATTTAGACTTTTTGAAAATAAAATTTGACATTTGTTTTGGAGTGAAAATATTATTTTTTTCAAAGATAGAAAACCCAAAAATTTCTTTTTTAATTTCTCATAAAAATTGTGCCATATTTATCAAATTGTGTATTGAGAGTATACGACGCTATTCAAAAGATGGAACATATGAGATTGTTATTGCTGATGATTGTTCAGCAGAAAAAGAATTTGAAGAAATAAAGCAAATAATTGCAAATGATGTGACTCTTTATCGTTTTCGTAAAACAAGGGGGCACTGTTTTTCACTAGAATGGCTTTTTCAGAAAGCCAGAGCTAAATATGTCATAATTCTTGATCAAGATACAATTCTCGTTTCTAATTTATGGCAGGATTTAATTGATGAATTTAAAATTAAAGACAAGTTGCTAATGATTGGTATGCGTGATCAATGTGCACTTCGAAATAGTCCTTTAATGGTGCATCCTTCCTTTGCACTAATTAATAAGGAGAGATGTAAAAAATTTTTAAAATCACCTTTCTTTTTTGGTGATAAACCACTTGAACATCTTTATAAGATTGATCAAGCTGAAGAATATCATGCTTTAAGTTGTAAGTGTTTAGCTTTTAATGAAGAAAGTATAGAATATCTTGATGCTTATCAGACTAAATATGGGTATGGGTCAGTTGGCTACTATGGGAGTAAGGATAGGAGAGTGATGTATCATCAGTGGTATTCGGGAAGAATCCATTCAATGTCCGAAAATTCCACGATAGATGATTATTCTGTAAAATCATTGAGAGATGCGATAAATAAATTCTTAATAGATTACCAAGCAGATAGATTTGATTTAACCCCAGTTAATCTTTAGCAAATGTTTTCTATGCCGCCATCTATAACTTTTGAAACTAAATGTTGGGAAAATGACTGGAGACCTCTGCTTAAAACCAAGCGCATTGAGACCATGATAAAAAGAAACAATTATAATTTTCAAAGGAAGGTGTTGCTTATTAATAATGTAAAAGATTATAAATTGGTTTCTTTTTTTGCAGATCGTCTCATTGAGAAAAAAGTTTTAACTAATTATTTTATCGTTAAAGATTATGCTCAGCTTGCTTTAGATTTTTTTGGTTTAAGCAAAGAATCTTTGGGCGTAGGTTACGTATATTCCATCGCTGAATTTGTAGGGATTTATTTATGCGCTTCTGATTATTTGCTTCATTTTTCTTCAGATTCTATTTTGAATAAAAATGTTGAATGGATTGAGAAAGCAATTAGTAAAATGGAAAAATATAAGAATATTAAGGTGGCAAATCTAGTCTGGAACAATCATTATGATGAGGCTAGGAAAGAATCTTTTTTGCAAGATGATGATTTTTTTATTGGTTATGGATTTTCCGATCAAATGTATTTAGTACGCTGTAAAGATTTTAAGGCAAAGATATACAATGAAACGAATTCATTTTCATCTCGTTATCCTAGCTATGGTGGTGAATTATTTGAAAAGCGGATTGATGCTTGGATGAGAAATCATGGTTACATGCGCGCTACCTATAAACATGGATCATATTCACACAAGAATTTTGAACCTAGCAAAATTCGCTTTCTTAAGAAAAAGCTAGGTCTATGAGTAAATAGAATGAGAATTTCAATTTTGATAGCTACGTATAATCGGGCTCAAAAACTTAAAAAAACTCTAGATAGTATTTTAAGTTTACCTACTATAAGCCCGCATATTTTTGAAGTTTTGGTTATTGATAATAATTCAAAAGATAATACAAAGGAAGTGGTAGATTCCTTTTTGATTAAAAAATTAATCAATATTGTATATATATTTGAACACCAACAGGGAAAAGTTTTTGCTCTTAATAAAGGAATAGAAGAGGCTCAGGGCGATATTTTTGTTTTTACTGATGACGATGTAACTTTTGATTCCAATTGGTTAAGAACTATAATTGATAATTTTGAAAGCGATGAGATAAACTGTTTAACTGGAAAAATTGTATCACTTTGTGAAATAGCCCCTCCCATATGGTATTCTAAAAAATTGGCTACTGTGATTGTGGGTATTGATTATTCAGATAAAAAAACTTTTATTAAATGGGCAACGGGAGCCAATATGGCTTTTCGAAAAGAGGTTGTTAAAAAAGTCAGGGGATTTGATTTTCTGCCAGAGTTGATTAATGAAGATGTTTTTTTTAGTAAAAAGTTATTAGAAAATGGCTATAAAATAGTTTATGATCCTGCAATGCTTGTTTATCATCATTTTGATAGCAAGCGTTTTACAAAAAAATATTTTCGTAAATGGTACTGGTTACAGGGAAGAGCACAGGCAGAAATTTTTAGAAAAGATGATTTATCAACAGTCAGAAAAATTATGAATGTTCCTTTTTATCGATATCGCGAGTTTATGGAATATGTTTTAGGAATTATCAAAAATATTTTTAATGAAAAAGAACGTTTTTGTTATGAACTTTGGACTTTAAGATATTGTGGTTTTTTTATACAAAGATGGAAAAACTAGAACCCATAGAAAGTTTTTATACTTATGTGTATAGATTTTTATTAATTATTAAAGGAATTGTGAATGAAAATTGGCATTGATATCAGAGTGCTAGATGAACCAGATTTAAGAGGAATGGGGAAATATCTATTTTTTCTTTTGCGTTATTTAACTCAAATAGACCAAAAGAATAACTATTTTCTTTTTTCGGATAAAAGATCTACTTATGTTAGGGCTTTGGATCTTCCGAAAAATTTTAGAAGAGTGTCTATCGGAATTCAAGGTGAGAAATTTCATTTGTGGGAGCAAGTTGCCTTGCCACTAAGTGCAAGGAAACTAAGTGTAGACATTTTACATTATCCTGCAAACTTGGCATCTTTGTTTAAAGGTATTCCTAGTATTGTTACTTTGCATGATGTTATGATGTTTGAGTATAAAAGTAAACAAAGATTCGAAAACTTTTATACAAACTTTATTTTTAGAAAAGCTATCAAAAAAGCAGAGATTGTAATTACTGTTTCTGAATATTCAAAGAAAAAAATTATTGAGTATTTGGATATTCCTCCTGAGAAAATTCAGGTAATTTATCATGGTATTGATCCTGTTTTTAGAAAAATTTTAGATAGAGACGTAATTGATGAATCTTTAAAAAAATATAATATTAAAGAAGGTTATATTTTCTGCGTTGGTGGGAATACGACTAGAAAGAACGTTTCTAGATTGATTTCAGCATATTTGGAATTAAGAAAAAATAATTTTATTACATATAAGCTATTAATAACTGGTGCATTAAAAAGTAGGGAAGAATTATTTAAAGGTATTCCATCTGCATATCTTAACGATATTATTTTTTTACCCTATATAACAAATGAAGAGCTTGCTTCATTTTATAATGCTGCTACTTTAACAGTCTATCCTTCTTGTAACGAGGGGTTTGGGTTTCCTGTGTTAGAGGCAATGGCCTGTGGATCTCCCATAGTTACTTCTAATAGGACTTCATTGCCAGAGGTTGGTGGGAATGGAGCGTGTTACATGAATCCTTTTAGTATTGAGGATATAAGTCGAAAAATTTTAGAAGTCCTGATGAACAATTCATTGAGGGAAAGCTTCATTAAAAATGGATTTGAGCGTGTAAAGCAGTTCAAGTGGGAAAGCACAGCTAGAGAAACTTTAGATGTCTATGAAATGTTATATAAAACTTAGTGTTGCTAGCAAAGAATAAAGTGTTGCTAGCAAAGAATAAAAATTTTTTGAATAGGATAAAGATATAAATGATACCATTTAAAATCAAAAATTTATTTTGTTCTTATAGAAATTATTTATTTAATATAAATACTAATAACTTTTGGAACAGAAAGTATGTATTAGAAAAAAATAATAGTGAAAATACCGTGGCTTATCCGCATACGTTTAGGAGAATTACTGAGCTATTAGATAGTAAAATGAAGGTTATTGATTTAGGTTGTGGAAGAGGTCAATTAATAGAAATGATAAAAGAAAGCAGGGGGTGCGATGTCTTTGGGGTAGACATATCGGATGTTGCTATAAAAGCGGTTAAGGAGCGCGGACTTAATGGTTTGGCTCTAAGAATTCCTCCTGTGTCAATAGGGTCTCATATTTTCGATGTGGCAATTGCTTCTGAAATATTAGAACATATAAAAAACCCTATTGCGCTTATAAAAGAGATGGTGCGCATTGTTAAACCGGATGGGCTGTTAATTATCGCTGTTCCAAATAATTGGCTATACCCTTATGGTAATAGAGATCATCTTTGGGTTTTTAATGAAGAAAAGATGATAAGATTGTTTAAAAAAATTAATATAAATCAGAATATTATTTTTGAGAGAATAAAAGAGCAGAATGGAGAACAGTTATTAGTTTTGGTTAAATTATAAGGTGCAATTTTATGAGAAACATTTTGATTATTGATGATGAATGGCCTTCAGAATACTCTGGTAAATGGGTTCGGATATTTAATTTGTTCAAAAAGTTTAAGATAGAGCATAAACTACATTTTCTTTATATTGGAAATAAGCCAGAAAAAAATTTATATTTGATTAAAGATATATTCCAAAGTATAGATTTGATTTATTTTCATGCTGATCGAGGAACTTTTTTAGGAAGAATTATTAATCTTTTTTTATTGAAACCAGGTGATTATGCTCGTTGGCGATATAAAAATAAGCTCCGGATTGTCCAAAAGCAAATTAAAAATATCTTAGCAGATAGGAAAATCGATTTAATTCAGGTATTTTCATATTATTCCGCAGAATATGTCAGTGATTTTAAAGAGATCTCAAAGATTTGGGACGTGGCAGATTCATTATATCTTACTCTCAAGAGAAAAATTGATTTGAAAAAACTGGGCTTTGGTCAAAAAATTTATGCAAGGAAACTTTATAATTTCGAGCACGAAATGATAAAAAAGTTTGACAGAACAATCTATGTTTCGGAAGGAGATGCAGCTATCCATGATTGTTTAAAAGAAAAAATTTCCATTATTCCTAACGGAGTAGATCTGGATTATTTTAGGCCTAATGAAACGGTGGAAGAGTATCCATCTCTAATTTTTACGGGCCATATGAGTTTTAATCCTAATGTCCAGGCAGTTTTGTTTTTCGAGAGAGAAGTATTCCCTTTTGTTAAAAAGAATTTTCCAAAAATTAAATTTTATGTTGTGGGAGCAGAACCGAATAAAGAAATTTTAGAGTTAAATGGTAAGGCAGGTGTTGTTGTCACCGGCTTCGTTGATGATGTTAGGCCATATCTTTCGAAAGCTACAATTTTTATTTCTCCGATGGTGAATGGTTCTGGAATAAAAAATAAGATTCTGCAGGCTATGGCTATGGGGAAGCCTGTTGTTTCAACAGCATTAGGAGCCGAAGCTCTCGAGTATCGAAAAGGTGAAGATTTGATGATTGCCGATGAACCTGATATTTTTGCTAGGGTGCTTAAAAATCTTCTGGAAGATCGAGAAAAGAGGAACATTTTGGGAATTAATGGACGTCGTCTTGTTGAGGAAAAGTATAGCTGGGATAAAGCAATTGAGAAGTATCGTTTGTTATTTCAGGGATTGAAAGACTTTAAAAAATAACCACTTTTTATGAAAAAGAATGAAGTAAAAATATCTAAACGTAATAATTTAGGTTTGTATTTTTTAATATCTTTTTCTGTATTTGTTTTTGCTTGGATTATTAATAAGGATATTAATATACCTTCTTGGTTTACAATTGCTCTCAGTATATTTTCTTCAATTTTAATTTTGTTCTTTGGAATCAAAAGTCCTGAAGTTCCTTTTTATGTTTTAGTAGCTTATGTGCCTTTTAACAAAATTCTTTCTGGTTCTTTTGGTGGTTTTATGACGGCTTTGAATTTAACTAACATTCTAATTTTTGTTACATTGTTTTGTTTGTTGGTGAATCGGGGAATGGAGCCGAAGGCTTCAAAAATAGACCACAGTCAACGGACCATGGACCATGGTAAGAGAATAGTCAAAGTTAAGTCTGGATTCCATTGGTTGGTTTTGATATTTTGTCTTTTGGGGATATTTTCAGTTTTTAGAGGAGGGTTTTATTATGGATCAAAATATGTTATGGAGTTTATTGTTCCTTTGAAAAGATGGTTGACTCCTGTTTTTTTGTATTTTATTGCTTATGGTATTGTTAAAAATAAAGAAATTTTCAAAAATACCATTATTATTATTATGATTGTTGTGGCTGTAGCAGGTTTGTTAGCAGTTAAGGAAGGTTTAGATTTAGGTGATACAGGTAGTCTTGATTCAAGTCGTGTGGGTGGTATAGCTGAACAGCCAAACATGATGGCCGCCTTTTTTGTTTATTATATGTTTTTATATTTTGGTTTTTTTCTAATGAATTGGAAAAAGGCTGGAGGTTGGGCATTGCTTGTGCCATTTTTAATTTGTTTGAGAGGAATTCAGGTGACTTATTCGCGAGGTGCTTATATAGCGTTTGCTTTTGCCCTAATTGCTTTAACGTTTATTAAAAACAAGTTTTTGTTTTTTGTTATGTGTGTTGGAGTTATTTTTGCTGTATTGAATCCTCAGATATTGCCTGGAGGTTTTCAATATGCCATAACACGAACGGAGAAGGGCGGCGAGGTTTTTGAAGGTGCGCCTTTGGAATCTCGCGTTGATCCTAGCGCGGCGATAAGATTGGAAATCTGGAAGGGAGCCCAGGAGATTATAAAAGATAATCCTATCTTTGGAGTGGGTTATGGTGTGTTTCCTTACGTTATTCCGTATTATGTTTCAGGCATAGGAGAGAGGGATGCGCATAATACTTATCTTATCATTGCAGCAGAAATGGGTATTCCTGTATTACTAGTATTTTTGTTAATTATTTTTATTCTTTTTAAGAATACTTTCTGGTTGTATATGCGAACTGAAGATAGGTTTATTAAAGCCGCTGCTTTGGGTATGCTTGGTGGTATAGCAGGCATGCTTGTTGCTAACATGTTTGGCTCGCGATTGGAGTCTGAAGAAGTGAGTGCTTATTTTTGGATATTAGCAGGGTTGATAATTAGGGCTGTCATTATGAAGAAGAGGAAAGAGATAACATAAGGTCACAAGTCACATGTCACAAGTCACACGAAAAATCAAAATACTTTACATAATTGATAAAATGAAGCCGGCGGGGGCACAAACACACCTCGCCGAAGTCATTTCTGGACTAGATAAAGCTCTGTTTGAGCCAAGGCTGATAACCTTGGAAGAAATTGGGGTTAAGCGGATATATGGACTTTCAGGATTCCGAGGGTTGTTAAAATTAGTCCGTTTAATGAAAAAAGAAAAATACGATGTAGTTCAGACTTATCTTTTCAGCGAAAACATTTTGGGAGTTATCGCGGCAAAATTTGCCGGAGTTAAGGTCATCATTACTGGCCGCAGGGATACTGGGTTATTGTGTCAGGGGGGGTGGCAGCATATTTTAGCTTATCGTTTAACGAATCGTTGGGTGAATAAAATTATTTGCGTGAGTGAAGCAGTGCGTCGCGTGGTCTTGGAAAAAGAAAAGGTTGATTCAAAGAAGGTGGCAGTCATTTATAATGGGGTAAATTTAGAAAGGTCACAAAGTCACAAAGTCACAAGGTCACAAGTAAAAGCTTCTTTAGGAATAGAAGCAGATGACCTGATTGTAGGAATGGTGGCGAATTTTAGTTGGATAAAGGGGCACGAAGTTTTGCTAAAAGCGGCACTGGAGATTATTAAAGAAGTGCCGAATGTAAAGTTTGTATTAATTGGGGATGGGGAGTTAAAAGAAAGTCTCAAGTCTCAAGTCTCAAGTCTCAAGTTAGAAGATAAAATCTTGTTTTTGGGAAAAAGAAAAGATATTCCGGAGTTATTGTCGATTATGGATGTGTCATTGAATCTGTCCTATTCTGAAGGCATGTCGAATACGATTCTGGAATCGATGGCTGCTGGTGTACCAGTGGTGGCTACTGCTGTTGATGGAAATTTGGAAACGGTTATCGATGGAGAGACTGGAGCATTGATTCCTGTTGGAGATCCGGTAGCAGCAGGTTTGGCTATAATCAAGTTGCTGAAAGATGAAAATCTACGAAGGTCTCTCGGGGCCAAAGCTAAGCGAATTGCTCAAGAGAAATTCGATTCAAAAATCATGATAAGGAAAATGGAAAATTTATACAAAGATCTATTGTCTCGTCCATCGTCCATCGTCCATCGTCCATCGTCTAAAATTGCTTTTATATTTTCACAGTTTCCGGCGTATGATGAGACGTTTATTCTTCGCGAGATGAATGAATTGCGTAAGACCGGCTTGTCTTTCGAGATATATTCCTTAAAGATACCTAAAGACAAAATCATGCATGAAGAGGCGAAGGATTTGGCAAAAACTACGAGCTATTTGCCGTTTTTCTCTTTGAAGCTCTTAGGTTGTGATTTGTTTTATCTATTCCGTTATCCCTTGAGATATTTTCCGGCTTTTTTCCAGGCGCTTTGGTTTAATCTTAAAAGCCCAAACTTTTTCTTAAAAACTTGTGCAATTTGGTATAAGGCTGTGGGGTTTGCTTTTAAGGCGCGTCAAGACGGCATAACCCATGTTCATGGTCAATGGGCGACATTTCCTGCTACAGTCGCGTTTATAATTTCAAAATTAAATAATATTCCGTTTAGTTTTACTGGCCACGCGCATGACATTTATTTGGATACGACAATGCTGGCGTTTAAGATAAAGCGAGCGAAGTTTGTGACGACGTGTACGGAACACAACAAACACTACTTAGTAGGGCTTGTTGTGAGTCCACGGTCCATAGTCAATAGTCTATGGAAAAAAAGAAAAGATAAATTAAAAAAAGAAACAGAAGACAAAATCATAGTTAATTACCACGGCGTTGATTTAAAGAAGTTTGCTCGTCCATCGTCCATCGTCCATCGTCCATCGTCGTTGCGTATTCTTTCTGTTGGAAGTCTTTTAGAGTGCAAAGGATTTGAATATCTTATTGAAGCATGTAGGATTTTGAAAGATGAAGACATTTATTTTAAATGCACGATCGCCGGTGGCGGTAAGCTAGAACAAAGTCTCAAGTCTCAAGTCTCAAGTCACAAGTTAGAAGATAAAGTCAAATTCACTGGATATATAAAACAAGATCAACTGATACCACTGTATAAAGAAGCGGATGTTTTTGTGTTGGCTATGGTGCCTGAAATCCATTGGGGTATTCCGAATGTTCTTTTAGAAGCTGCGGCTTCAAGCGTTCCGGTAATTTGCACAATGCTTCCATCGATTCCAGAATTAGTTAAGGATGGGGAGACTGGATTTATTATCCCTGCTAAAGATCCTATGGTGATTGCCTTGGCTATAAAAAAATTGTATTGTGAGCAGGAATTGAGGAAGAAAATAGGGGAAGCAGGGCGCAAGGTTGTTGAGCAAAAGTTTGACGTAGCCGCTAACGCGCTGAAGTTGAAAAGATTGTTTGAGATTGCAAAATAGGTTAAGGCTAAGGCTGAGGTTGAGAAGAGCGAAGTTCGAAGGCTGAAGCCGGAAGACGGAAAACTATGAAAAAGATAAAACTGCAGGCTGTAGTTTTAGGAGATAGAAGGCTGAAGGACGAGGGACGAAAGAGCAAGAGATAAGAATTCTTAGGTTACGGGAAGTTTCTTAAAGTTGCGAATTCTCTCAAGAAATTCAAATGACAAAATTCAAAGCCGAAAATAAATAAAAAATTCAAAAACAAAAACATTTTTGATATTTATGCTTATAAATTTGAGTTTAACAACATGCTATTTTAAGATATTGGAACATTACGAAACCTTTAAAAGCTTGAAAATAGAAATACGGAATATTTACACTACAAATTAAGATTTATGATATAATGTAGTGTAAGGAGTACATTATGAAAATATTAAAAGGCATCTTAGAGGAAAGTAAGGAATATTATCTCAACGCTAAGGATAAAATTTCGAAAAGATTAGAGAAACTTCCTGAAGGGAGTTTGAAGAGAAGGATTATTTATGGTCAGAAATATTATTATTTACAAAAACGCAATGGGAAAAAGGTGGTTCATAAATATTTAGGGAAAAAGGTATTGGATAGTCTTTTGGATCAGATTGAAGAGAAAAAAAAGTTAAAGTCCGAGCTTAAGAAGATTGATGAAGCTTTAAAAATGCTTCGGCGAACCGAAGGCAGGAAGCGTGGTAGGGTCTAATCCAGGAAGGATAGACCTTGCTGGTTCCGAATAAAGGAAGGGTCTAATCCCAGGAGAAATATGAAGCCCATAATTCGTTCTATAATCAGCACATTTTTTTATCTCTTAAGCTTCTTGGAGAAGCGTGAGGGGATTGTTGTGCTTATGTATCACCGCGTTAACGATGCGTTACCTGCGAATGATTTGGTGACGCCGGTGGAGCTCTTTCGAAGTCAAATGCGTTATCTTAAGGAGCATTGCGAGGTGATGGGGGTAGAAAAACTACTAGACGATAGACGAAAAGAAAAAAACAAAAATCGACGGCTGAAAGTTGTCATAACTTTCGACGATGGATATAGAGATAATTATTTGAATGCCTTTCCAATACTAAAAGAATTAGGGTTGCCGGCCACGATATTTTTAATTACGGGTATGATCGGGACAGATCAGAAGCGGCCGCGCTATAAAGATATGCCAACGCCGGATATGATGAACTGGGAAGAGGCAAGGGAAATGGCTGAGAATGGCATTAGCTTTGGTCCGCATACAGTGACTCATCCGCATTTGTCACAACTGAATTATGAAAAACAGCGCGATGAGATCATTAAAAGTATCGCTGTTATTAGTCCTAAAATAGCTCCATTGACTTCGTTTGGTACTCCTTTTGGGGGTTCATTAGAAGTAACAAGCTTTATATTTTGCTATCCTTATGGTGATTATAATGCTGATACTTTGAGAATTTTAAAAGAATTAGGCGTAAAAATTGCTTTTACTGTAAAGCCAGGCATTAATAACGAAGAGACGATCAAGCGGGAGTCAGAGGATGAAAGAGAAGGTTTCCTGCAATTGAGGCGCACAGAAATAAGTGGCGTAGATACCCTCTTTGACTTTAAGAAGAAGCTGGCAGGGGCTTTCGATTTTTTACATTCCTTAGTACAGCAAAAAAAGGTTAAGGTTTAGGCTAAGAAGAGAGAAGAGCGTCCACAGACCATAGACCACGGACGATGGAAATAAGAAAAAAGAGCTGCAAGCTGCTAGCCACAGGCTACAAGTTATAGATAAAAGCAAAAACTAAAGCAAAAGCAAGAAGCGGAAGACTGAAAGACGAAAACGGAAGAAGAAGCGTGTGACTTGAGACGTGGAACGTGAGACCTGAATGATCAATGTATTATACATAATTTGGAGCCTTGGACTTGGAGGGGCTGAGCAGGTTGTGATCAGCTTGGTTCGCGGGCTGGATAAAAGTAAGTTTCAGCCTTTTGTTTGTTGTCTGAATGATGAAGGTAGATTTGCCGATGAGCTAAAAAAAGAAGGCATTAAAGTTATTGCTTTGAATAAAGCTAAGGGGATAGATTTTTCGCTGATTTCTAAAATTATCCGTGTTATTAGAGAGAACAATATCCAAATTATCCATACCCATTTGTGGGGAGCTAATTTTTGGGGAAGATTTGCCGCAAGCGCCGCAAAGGTTCCTGTTGTTGTGACAGAGCACAATGTTGATATTTGGAAATCGCCGCTGCATTTTATGATTGATAAATTTCTTTTTAAAAAAACAGATTGTTTTATTGCTGTATCTGAGACAGTCAGAGATTTTTATGCGAAAAAGCTGAGAGTGGACAGTGATTTAATCAAGGTTGTATATAATGGCATCAAGGTTAATTCTTTAGAAGATCGAAGAGAGAAGATAGAAGAGAGAAGAGAAAAAGATGACAACGGACGACAGACAACGGACGACAGACAAGATACTTTAAGGGGAGAGTTAGGAATTAAGAGTGATGAAAAGGTGATTGCGTTGATTGGGCGATTGGTTCCGCAGAAAGGGATTCTTTTTTTCCTTAATGCCATGAACGAGGTTTTTGTCCATCGACCATCGTCCATCGACTATCGACTAAAGATTTTAATAGTAGGAGAGGGGCCGCTTAAAAATAGTCTACAGTCCATGGTCCATAGTCCACAGTACAAAAATATAGAAGAGAAAATCGTATTTACTGGTTTTAGAAAAGATATTCCGGAAATTTTAAGTATTACGGATATTCTCGTGTTGCCATCAAGCAGAGAAGGGTTGCCAATGATATTGCTTGAGGCGATGAGCGCTGGCGCTATTGTTATCGCTACTCGTGTCGGAGGAACTCCTGAATTAGTGCAGGATGGAGTTAATGGATTTCTTGTGGAGTATGGGGATAATTTAGGTTTAGCTCAGAAGATAGAGTATGTGTTGGGGGAGCTAAACAAATCCGAAATCCGAAATCCGAAATCCGAAAAGAGTTTAACCATTAATCAGATAAAAGAAAACGCAAGAAAAACGGTTGAAGAGAAGTTTAGTTTAAAGAAGATGATTGAAGAACATGAGAGGATTTACGATCAATTGATAGGATGATTGTCACACGTCACACGTTAAAATAAGAAAAACCTTTTATCAGTAAAAAAACGTGATACATGTTACGTGACACATGAAACGAAAATATGTCTAAACAACTTAAACCCTATATTATCGGTGCAATGGTCGGAGTTTTTGGGCTTGGTCTTTTCTTGGGCATAAGTTATGTTGCTTATAAGAAGCTCAAGCCCTTAAAAGAAAAGATTATTACCAAGCTTAGTGATATGAAGTTCGCAAAACTTAAAAAAGCGGATAAAGATTTCGTAATAGCTGATTTTGAAAAAACCGAAGATTTCAGCAAGTTCGGAGATTCAACCGCTCTTTTTGAATTGTCCAAGGAGTATCCTACAAGCGGTGTTTATTGCGCTAAGGTGACGTTTAAGAAAGATTCCAGAGCACCCTCTTTCCGTATAGAAAAATACTTTGAAAAAGATAAATCGTTTGCAAATTGGGCACCTTATGGCAGTTTCATGTTTGATATTTACAATCCGCAGGATTCTCCTCAAAGATTGATTTTACAGATCAAGGATAGAAGTGGTGATAAGTATAAGCAAGATATTAATTTAGAACCGAAATCAAAAGAAACTATTGAAATCGAAACTGCTGTTTTAAGACACTCTGTCAGTATTTATAAAATCGCGCAGATCAATTTGTTTCAATGGGAGCCTCAATCGGATTCTGTATTTTTTATCGATAATTTTCGTCTGGTTCCTGGAAAACTAAAGACAAAAAAAACCATATTCGATCCCGAATTTACTAATTTAAAAGAACCTCCTTATGCGGGAAAAGATTATTTTTATTTTCCAGTGGATCGTTGGCTTAATGCTGAACACCTCAGGCAATTCCCTATTTATATTATCAATCCTCATTCTATCCGGATGAGGAATTTTCCCGCACGCGGCGGTATTCCATTCCCAAAAGGTGAATTAAAGCTAAAAGATGGAATTTCTGTTAGAGATAATTTAGGCCGTGAGGTAGCTTATCAGTCAAAAGTCATGGCTTCATGGGACGATGGGAGTATTAAATGGTTGTTGCTAGATATGCCTGTTAATACAGAGCCGTCAATCGGGACAGGCTATTCTATTGCGTATCCTGTTAAAACAAGGGCTATTGACGAGAAACAAATGTTAGCTGAAACAGCCAATAGCATAACGGTTGATACAGGCAGGGTTCGGTTTGAAGTCAGTAAGAAACAATTCAGGTTATTTGATAAAGTTTGGATTGGGGATAAAGAGGTTATTTCTGATAAGAGCGATTTGACTGTGCAATTTCGCAAAGATATTTACAAGAGTTCTAATGATAAAAATTATCAATTAACAATTGAAGAAAACGGGCCTTATGCAGTCGGTTTAAAAGCAGAGGGCTGGTTTGTTAATAACAGGGGCCGAAGGTTCTGTAAATTTGTAGTTAGGATCAAGGCTTATAGAGGCGAGCGCTTTGTCCGGGTTTATCACACGTTTATTTATACGGGTTATCCGGAAAATAAGCTTCATTATCTTTATAAAGGTATGCATTTGCCGAAAAATGAAACAATTGAAGAAGTGGCAATGCTTTTCAGAATGCCTGAGGTTGTGCAAAAAGGCGACGTGACTTTTGGGGCTGATAACGAAGTTTTACAGATAAAGGAATTGGATAAAAATATTCAGGTTATTCAATCTAAAGATGATTCTTTTTTTGTTCAGAAAGATTTAAAAGAAGTGATGAAACAAGGAAAGAGGATAGAAGGCTGGCTGGATGTTGCTAATGATCAAAAGGGATTTTGCGCGATTGTGCGTAAGCCATGGCAGCAATTTCCAAAAGGTTTTGAAATTAATGCTAAGGATGGAGTTTTTCAGGTGAAGTTATGGCCAAAAGAAGCCGGTGATTTGGATTTAAAGACGACGCAAAAAACTTTAGGGCCTGAAGATGTGGCGCGGGGTAGCGCATTTGGTTTGGCTAAGACGCATGAATTGGTGTTTTATTTTCATGAAGGTGACTATAAGCAGGCAAAAGCGCGTGAAGTAGCAGAAGTAATGCAGGAGCCGCCGTTAATCATGAGCACGCCTGCGTGGTTGAGTGATTCTAAGGTCTTAGGCGCGGTTGCGGATTACGCTAAAGGCTCAGCATATTTTAATCAGTATGAAACAGGCCTTGAAAAACTTTTTGATTGGGCAGATCGACAGAAGAAGACTTTTAAATGGTATGGAATGCTGGATTTTGGGGATACCTTAAGTTGGTATCGGCAAGAGGGATATGATGACGATGACCAATATGATGAGGCAGGTTGGCATCCTGTAGGAAGATGGGGGTGGTTTAATTGTGAGGGCGCAGGGACCCACACAGGCGCGTTATTACAATTTGCGCGTACAGGCCAATATAAGTATTTTGAATTCGGTGAAGACTTGAGCCAACATATGATGGATGTGGATACGTGTCATTTTAATACTGTAGGTTATGATAAGAGATTGCGCCGTATTTATCAGGATTACAGTCAGCCGGGTTCAATGCACAGGCATAGCGGTGATCACTGGGGTGGCAGAAACGAAGAGGCATCGCACACCAATTTAAATGGTATATTGTTTTATTATTATCTAACCGGTAATGACAGGGCTTTTGATGTGGCGAAAGAAATAGGTGAGTTTTTCTTAAAACACCCGATAACTTATTTTAAGCATCCTGATATTGCACCGAATCGTGGTATGGCTAATATTTTGTGGGGTGAGGTGGCCTTGTATGAAGCTACAGGAGATGCGCGTTTTAAGAAAGATGCGGATTACTGGGCGAATATGTTTTTCCAAGGCCAGAATAGAAATGGCAGTTTTAATGAAGATTATAATCCGCGAGATAAGCGTTGGGATGGAGATCCGCATATAGGGTATATGAATGGTTATGATTTGCCTGCATTGATTGAGTATCATAAATTGACAAGAAATCCTGCGATCAAGGCCTCTATCATTAATTTGACAGAATATTTGATGAAGCATGACGAGTATGGCGCTATTTTTGAAGGGTTGGCTTATGCTTATTTTTTATCAGGAGATAAAAAATTCCTTGAGGTGATAGAAAAACGTTTGGATAGCATGCTTGCCTCGCAGAGAACGCAGGATGATTCCTTGTTAAATGGCATGATTTATCAGAAACCTATATATGCTCGTGTGGTTGAGTTTTTATTGTTTACGCCGTATGCGTTTGATGCTCTTCTTTCGTCTCAGAATGAGCCGAAAGAGAGCATCGTCGATAGTCAATAGTCTATAGACGATAGGCAAAAACATGGCATTCAAATTTGAAGGTTTAAAAATCTGGAAAGAAGCAGTTAAGTTTGCCAGCGAAACGTATTCTTTAACGAGAAAATTCCCCAGAAGCGAGCAGTTTGGTCTAATTAGCCAATTAAATAGAGCAGCGGTTTCTATTAGCCTAAATGTTGCTGAAGGCTGTGGTAGAAATTCGGACGCCGAGTTATCTAGATTTAGTCAAATTGCCATCGGTTCTGTGAATGAGGTTGTAACAATTTTGTATATCGGTCTAGAACAAAAATATATTAGCAAAGAGGAATTTGATATTTTTTATTCGAGATGTGAAGGACTTTCTAAAATGCTTCATTCTTTTAGAAATTATTTAAAGCATTAAACTATAGACTATGGTCCATCGACAATTGACTGACATATGTCAAAGATTCGCTACGAAATTGATCCGCATAATCGCCTGACGAAAATAGGGCCGGATAAATTCCGCACTGTTATTGATGGTGAATTTGAGCTCGAGGGTAGAAATAGTCTTATCTATCACGTCAAAAAATCTGACAATATCGATATTCCCCAGCAGATAAAGTTTAAAGGCAGCTGGTTGTTGGATAAAAGCCACAATCTTATTTTTACTTTTGATAAATGGAATAATCAGGTCCAGGGTAACAGGCTTATTTTAAAAAGTGACCTTGTCAGCGCGTCTGAAAATGAATTAGTTTTTAGTGTTGAGACGAAGGAGGATGCGTCGGGCAGGACGCGTTCCTATCTTTTAAAGTTCACTGGTATCTGGCAGGCGGATAAGCATAACCGCCTGACGTTCAATATTGAAAAAGAAAAAGGAACCAGTGACGCGTTGACGCTCCAGGGTATTTGGTCTGTTAATAAGCAGAGTGAAATTGTATATTCTTATATAAGGGCTTTGGTTGGAACAAAAGAAAAAGTAGAAAACAGTATTGTTTTAAGAGGCTCTTGGGATATTTCAGAAAAGAACAGAGTTGCATACGTACTTAATAAGAATATCGGCTCACAGTTCGATTTTAAAGTATCATTCCAAAAGGCTGAAAAAAACTTTTTAAAATATTCCATAGGAATAGGTTATGCTTCAAAACAAAAAACCATAACGCTATTTGGGACTTGGAAGTTGGACAAGGATTTTGGCCTGATATTTGAAATAGAATATTCTGACGATCGCGTTTGCGAAATTGTTTTTGGCGCGGATTGCAAATGGAAGGACGGATATTTGCTTGAGCTAAGGCTTAAGAATAAATTGAATAAAAATCTGGGTGTCTCGGTTGATTTATCAAAAAAATTGTTTGATGGACAGGGAGAGGCATTTGTCAGAGCGATGAGGTCTGAGGGGGAAGTATCAATTGTAGCGGGGATGGGGATTAGGTGGTAAAATACTTTTCAAGCAAAGGCTTGAAAAGTATTTAGTTAGCGAGTTGTCGAGTTTAACGAGTTCAACGAATTTTATATGAATAAAATACCTATACTTTTATATCATAATTTTTGCTCGGGGACAGACAGTAGGGCTGACAATTTTACTGTGACGTTCGATAATTTTAAAGAGCAGATGGAGTATCTGCAGAAGAACGGCTTTGTGGCTGTTTCGTTGGAGAAGTTTTTTGCCGAACAGGAGTATTGGAAAGAAGAAAAGAAGATTGAGGATGGAAAAGAGAAAATAGAAAAAGCAGTAAAAGATACAAGAAAGAAGGTAGTCCTTACGTTTGATGATGGGGATGCGAGTAATTATTTTTTCGCTATGCCTTTGTTAAAAGAATTGGGATTCACGGCAACCTTTTTTGTGACTATCAATGAGATAGGCAAACATAATAAGGTGGATTGGTCTATGGTTTATGATCTGGTCCAGAACGGCATGGGTGTGGGTTCTCATGGTTTAGTCCATACATTTTTGACGGCACAAAATAATTATACCCTTTTGAATGAATTGCTTATGTCTAAGCAAATTTTAGAAAAATACACGCGAAAACGCGTGGATTTTCTATCTATACCTCAGGGATTTTACAATAAACGCGTTTTGGCGATCGTTAAAAATATCGGTTTTAAGGCGGTGGGCGTATCAGACGCGGGTTTTAATGACTTTGAAAAAGAAGGCCTCTTTTTGTTGAGGCGTTTTACGATGCGCAAAAATTACAGATTAAAAGTTTTTAAATCCATTATTTCAGGCAAACCGGCTTTTATAATCTCATCATTGGAAAATACCCGGACGGTTTTAAGAAAAGCGCTTGGGTGGCAGGTGTATGATAAACTGCGAAGCCTTAAACACAAAACAAAGGTTAAGGCTGAGGATGAGGTTAAGTAAATTCTTTCTAAACCTAAACCTGAACCTTAACCTGAACATTTTGGAAAAATAATCATGCAGCTTCTTTTTTTCATTAGTCTTGGAATTGTTGTTTACACCTACTTCGGTTATCCGATTGTTTTGGTTTTGTTGAGTTTTTTTATGCATAAGCGGGTAAAAAAAGAAGATATAACCCCTCAGGTTTCGATCCTTATTTCTGCTTACAACGAAGAAAAGACAATCGAAGATAAGATCAAAAATCTCCTTGAGCTGGATTATCCCCGGGAGCAGATGGAGATTATTATTGGTTCAGATGGTTCCACAGATGAAACCTATCAGATCCTTAAAAAATACTCAGAAGAAAATAAGATCCGTTATATTGTTTCGTTTCAACATATGGGCAAGCCCGCCATGCTCAATAAATTGGCAAAAGAGGCTCAAAGAGAGATATTGATCTTTGCTGATGCCCGTCAAAGATTTGATAAGCAGGCGATAAGAGAATTGGTTAAGAATTTTGCTGATCCTGATGTTGGATGTGTTTCCGGAGAACTGATTTTGGAAGACAAAGAAACAGGTACGGGCTGTGGATTAAGCTTGTATTGGACCTATGAAAAATTTTTGCGCAGCTGTGAAAGCTTTATAGGTTCTATGCTGGGTGCGACTGGCGCGATCTACGCGATACGCCGCGCCCAATTTGTTTATTTCCCCGAGGATGTTCTTTTAGATGACGTGTATGCGCCTTTAAAGGCCATCCTTTTAAAGAAGCGGGCTATTTTTGAACCGGCAGCCAAAGCTTACGATGTTGTTTCGCAGACAGCAGAGAAGGAATTTTTTAGAAAAGTCAGGACGCTGGCCGGAAATTTTCAATTGTTTTCCATGATGCCTGAAATATTTAACCCTGGGAAGAGTTCAGTGGCTTTTCAGCTTTTTTCTCATAAGTTGTTGAGGTTGCTGGTGCCTTATTTTCTGATATTTCTTTTTATAACAAATATTTCTCTTGTTCAATTTGGCGCTTTGTACACTTTGGCATTGTTCTTGCAAGGTATATTCTATGTATGTGCTTTAATAGGTTATTTGCTCGGGGTGGCAGAAGTTAAGACTAAGGGATTTTTAAGAAAGCTTTTCTACGTTCCTTTGGATTTTTGTGTTTTGAACGCAGCAGCTGTTGTGGCATTGTTTCTATATTTTTGGCGGGGAAGGGTGGAATGGGGCAAATAAAAGCAATTAAAAATTAACAATTAACAATGAACAATTGGAAAAACAAAAATGAAATAGTGGATAGAACTTATAGTTTTGCTTTACGTATTGTTAAGTTTGTTAGAGCTTTACCTAAAGAAACGGCTGGTTTTGTATTAGGCAAACAACTCATAGCTTCTGGAACATCTATAGCTGCGAATGTAGAAGAAGCTCAGGGAGCTTTCAGCAAAGATGATTTTATTTATAAGATGCAGACAGCTTTTAAAGAAGCTTTAGAAACTAGCCTTTGGTTGAGACTTGTTGGGGATTCGGATCTTATGAAAAATGAAGATTTAAAGAATTTGTTTAATGAATCTAATGAGATTAAGAAAATTTTGTCAGCGATAGTAAAATCGTCAAAGAAGAAATAACGATTTTAATTGTTCATTGTTCATTTTTCATTGTTAATTTCTGAATATTCAAGAAAAGGGGTATCTATGCCAATAAATCTAGTAAAGAAATATGCTAAGCCCGCAATCATAACTGCATTATTGCTTATTATCTATTCTCCGACGATATGGTGGATGGTGGATCGATGGAACGCCAAGGATTCATATTACAGTCATGGCATCCTGGTTCCTCTTGTGTCGTTGTATGTTTTGTGGATTAAGAGAGATCAGTTGTCGCAAATCAAATATAAACCCATGCCTTTAGGGTTGTGGCTTTTGATTGCTGGTATTGTGATCCATATTTTGAGCGCTTTTTTCAGGGTTTATTTTACGTCAGCTTTTTCGTCGCTTTTAGTGATCAGCGGGCTTGTTCTTTATTTCTGCGGGCTTGCTATGTTTAAGGAAGTTCTTTTTTCAATAGCATTTCTTACATTTATGATTCCGTTGCCATTGATCGCAATCGTCGGCATTACGTTTAAAATGAAATTATTTGCGGCGTTTTGGGCGAATAAAATTGTAAATGCCATGGGGATCCCGGCCATTTTAGACGGAAGCGTTATTAAAATGCGCCATACGCATGTGATCGTCGAAGATGTCTGTAGTGGTTTGCGTTCTTTGATCTCCCTAATGGCGCTGGGTGCGATTATTGCTTATTTGAGTAAACTCTCGAGAATAAAGAAAGTCATTGTTTTTCTTTCAGCTGGTGTAATGGCGCTTATCGCGAATATCGTGCGTATTGTTTTTATGGCGACAACGAGTGAAATTTACGGCGCCCAATTTACAGAAGGGTTTTTGCATACATTGTCCGGCATTATTGTTTTTGTCGTGGCGCTTGCGGGGTTGATGGTTGTGGTCAAAGAACTTGAATAGCAGTCGCTATTCAAGTTCAGGTTAAGGCTGAGGCCAAGAGAGAAAAAGTGAATTATAAAACTTTTGAAGATATGCCAGTTTGGAAGAAAGCCATGGAATTGGCTATTAAGGTTTTTAATTTGACTGAAAAATTGCCTAAAAAAGAAGATTATGGCTTAACTTCTCAAATTCGACGATCTGCTTTATCTGTTTCTGCTAATATTTCCGAGGGTTTTGGTAGAAAACACACAAAAGATAAATTAAATTTTTATTATGATGCGCGAGGTTCTTTGACGGAGACGAAAAGCCACTTTATTTATGGAAAAAATGTTGGCTATGTTTCTTCTGAAGAGTTTGAAAATAGTAAAAATCTTATAGATGACATTTGGAAAGAGTTGAATTCTTTGATTAATTCTTTAAAAATTTCTTCTCAGTCTTGACCTTAACCTAAGCCTTAACCTAAAGGAATAAAAAATGAAAAATAAACAGTTTATCGTAACGATGTCGATACTTATGCTTGCGCTCGCGGTATCCATTCCTTTTTTCCTGTTTGTCCCGAAGGAAAAAGATGAGGTGCTTGTGTCAAAACTTCCCATGAAGATCGGAGAATGGCAGGGAAGAGATCTGGATGTGGACAAAAGAGCGTACGAGATTTTAGAGACTAAAAATCTAATTTTAAGAGAGTATGTTAAAGGTGAAGACAAGGTTTATATTTACGCGATCTATTCAAGTGATAATAGAAAAGTTTCGCATCCGCCGGAAGTGTGTTTTGAGGGCAGTGGTGTGACAATCATTAAAAAGGATAAAATCCCATTAGAATTGGCTGGCGGCCGCAAGATTGTCGCCAATGAACTTATTGTTGAAAAAGCCGGGATTAACAATATCGTAGTCTACTGGTATAAAGCCGGAGAATATTATGTGGATAATTATTTGATGCAGCAGTTGAGAGTGGCTTTCTCAAGGTTGCAGTTTAAGAAAGTTACAGGTGCGGCCATGATTCGTTTTTCCGCAGAGGTTGCTCCTATTGAATCAGCCCGCGCCTTAGAAAGCATTAAGGCTTTTGCAAAAGAATCGTCTGCGCATTTTGATGAGATAATGCCATAATTCCAAAAAGATAGAAGATAATAGTTCGTCTCAAGTACCATGTAACAAGTCACACGTCTATGCAAAGTTATAAAGATTTAGAAATATATAAATTAGCTCATAAGATCGCTGTAGATATTCATAATATTTCTTTAACTTTGCCTTCGTTTGAAATGTATGAAGAAGGTTCCCAAATCCGAAGGGCTTCGAAGGCGATATCGGCTAATATTGTCGAAGGTTTTGGGAGAAAGCGTTATCGTCAAGATTATATAAGGTTTTTAGTTTATGCGCATTCTTCATGTGATGAAACAAAAGAGCACCTGGAGTGTTTATTTGAAACAAAATCTTTAAAAGACAATAAGATTTTTGAAGATTTAATGGAAGAATTGGATAAACTGAGCAAAAAGATGAACAAATTTATCCAAGCAGTTGATTCTGGCGTTTGACGTGATACGTGTGGCCTGTGACGTGAGACTAGAGTTCCTGACTTGTCCCACAAAAACAACACGGTGTTTATTTAATGATATAGTGTAATATGTTGATTTTGCTATAGTTAGGTTTATTTAAGTATAGGCTTGTTTAGTCCATCGAATAACCCTTCCTGCAAAAGATTCAATTCCTACACAACGTCATTTAAATTTAAAGCCACAAATAAATAATTATAGTTGTAAGTTATTGTATTGCAATGTTTTAAAGTAAATAAAAAAAGTTTTTAAAAATATTTATTTTGGCACGGAACCTGCTCTTTATATATCATGCGAAAGTAGAAATAATAAAAAATACTTAATAACAACGGAAGAGTATATGTCAGAAGAGTTTATAGAAAAAAAAGAAGCATTGTTGTCAAGAGTTATGCTAAGGGTAGATGAGGCCAAGAGAGATATTTCTACTTTTTTGGCTCTTCAGAAGTACATCATGAACAAGCAGAGAAACAAGAGGATTTTGAATGGCAAGAGTAATTAAAAAAATAAAAATTTTTTCATTTAAAAAGAAAGCGTTTTCTGTAGCTCTTCTTTTGGTTTTGTGCTTTACGGCTGTTTTAACTATTGCTCAGGCACAACCCGTCAGCGTTGATCCTAATTCCGCAGTTTTTACTTCCCAGAATAAAATTGATACATCTCATCGCGGACGCGCTCCTGAACCAAGCACTGTGGCGTTGATGAGTTCAGGATTTTTGGCAGCAATTATTCGTTTTGCGCGCCGTAGATTCGATGAATTTAAACGCGGTTTTGATGTGGTTTTGTCCATCGTTGGATTAATATTAAGCCTGCCTATTGTTGCGCTTGCCATAATTTTGATCAAGATGAGTTCAAAAGGGCCTATTCTTTTCCGTCAGATGAGAGTCGGCCGTGATGGCCAGCCTTTCGAACTTTTTAAATTAAGGACAATGGTTTGTGATGCAGAAAAACAGACCGGACCGGTCTGGGCTAAAGAGAATGATCCCCGCGTAACTTCCGTAGGGAAGGTTTTACGCAAGAGTCATGTTGATGAAATCCCCCAATTAGTCAATGTGCTCAAGGGTGAGATGAGTCTTATTGGACCCAGACCGGAAAGGCCTGAATTTGTTTCTATACTTTCTGAAGAAATTAAGGATTATCCGAAACGCTTGAGGATCAGGCCCGGCATTACCGGCTTGGCTCAGGTGAAGCATTCTTATGATGCGAGCATTCGTGATGTTCGTAAAAAGGTAAAGTTAGATCTTTTATATATAAAGAGGATGTGCTTTTTGACGGATTTAAGGATTCTTTTGAATACGGTTACTGTTGTGTTAACGGGCAAGGGGGCTCATTAAGATTAGTCTATAGTCGATAGATGATAGTTTAAAAAAGGTCTGGGGGATCTAGATGGAAGAAAAAAGAAAAGAGAAAATGGAAAATAGAAAGAGCAAAAAATTAGCTAGTGTTTTGGTGTTGATGCTGGTGGCCGTAATGTTAACTCCAGCGGTTAGTTTTGCGTGCAACTATACATTCGACGTGAGTTTGATTTCAAGGACCCTTGATCAAACTCGAAGCGCTGACAACACATTAGGTTTTGATAATTGGTATATTTGGAAATATCAGGTTGAGGTTGTTTCGGGTGGTACAGATCATAACGCGTTGAGTAATTGGGTATTGAAATTGCCTGATTGCTATATTACCAGCCCTGATCTATTTAAGGAAATCGAAGCCTCTGCTTCCAATTGGAGTCATTTGGGTTCAAAGCTTTATATCAGTGTTGGAGAGAATGGGACGTTTCGTCTCTATGATCCGGAAGCCGTGAATCCTGATCCGAACGCACATTTTAGCGGGCTGAAGTGGGATCAGATAGAAACATGCTGGAATGATGAATTGAATAGCGAAGGTGAATTTGCTTATTTTGAATTTAGTGTTCCGACGAATATGGATATTATGACAGATTGGGCTGTTAAGGCAGGAGATAAAGAAGTTAGGGGTAAAGTTGAAGGACCTGTGTGTGCTGGTGATCATTGTGATCCAGGTACGCCTGAGCCGTTAAGCTTACTTTTATTCGGCATTGGGTTATTAGGTACAGGGGGAGTGTCGTTTAAACGCAGGAGGTCGCATGTATAAGAAGATAAAGATTGCATCTTCGCTTGTTTTGCTTTTATTATTAGCAGGATGTAATTCAGGCGGCATGGATCTTGGCGGAGGTTCTTCTTCTGATGAGCCTGTTGTCTTGAGCAGTTTATTGGATAATACAACGTCTTCAGATTTAGGAAGCGGTAATGAGACTACTTCCGGCAGTGGAGATGGTATTACGGTAGCGCGCGTGCATAATCCTGAGCCTGCGACAATGTTATTGTGGGGCATGGGATTGGCTGGAGCGGCTCTTTTAAAACGCAAAAGAAAGAATTCTTAGGTTACAAGAAGTTTCTTAAAGTTGCGTAAAGTTTCTTGAAGTTGCAAAAGGCAACGTGAAGTAACCTAAAGAAACCTAAAGAAACCTTAAGGAACATGAAGGAACTTATAAAAGGTAGAAGTCGGTATCATAAACGGATAAGAAATCAAGTTTAATAAGACAATAGGAGGAATGATGAGAAAGTTGATGGGGTTGCTGATTGTAGCGGTTCTTTTAATGGGCGTAAGTACTAATGCGTATGCTGTCCCGGTTGATTTGGAATTAGCGCTTTTAGTTGATGTTTCGGGCAGTGTTAGTTCTACAGAGTTTAATCTGCAGAGACAGGGTTATGTCGACGCGTTTAATAGCTTGTATAATTCTAGCAGTGCCGGAACAATCGCAGCAACTCTTGTTTATTGGTCAGGTACAAATCAACAGAGCCAGGTGGTGGGTTGGACGTTAATCAATAGTGATGCAACAAGTGAAGCTTTTGCAAGTTCGATTTTAGGAACAACTCAGTTGTATCAGGGAATGACAGCTCCGGGCAGTGCCATAAATTTCACCACTCCGCTTTTTACTAATAATGGCTATGAAGGCACAAGGCTTGTCATGGACGTTTCAGGCGATGGCAGTCAGAACGAAGGAGCAAACACTTTGGCTGCGCGTAATGCTGCCGTGGCTGCTGGTTTTGTTATCAATGGTTTGCCTATTCTTGGTTCAGAGTCAGGCTTGGATACCTGGTATCAGAACAATATCGTTGGCGGGACAGGATCGTTTATGGAAACGGCTAACAGTTTTGATGATTTCGGTACCGCGGTTAACAATAAAATAGTTCGTGAAGTAACTAATCCTGGTGTTCCCGAACCAGCTTCTTTATCATTGCTTGGATTAGGGCTGTTGGGATTATTAAGAAAAAGAAAATTAGGTTAAGGTTAAGAAAAGCAGTAGAAATTTAGAATATAGAAGTAAGCAAAAAGCTTACCTTTATATATAGAAACAAAAATCTAAAAAAGAAAGAGAGGTGAAACGAATGAAAAAGTTTTTGATGTGTTTAGTGATGATCGGTTTTGGATTGGCTCTAACTACTTCTCAAGCACTTGCTATTGATACCGGATCTTTAATCGGATTAGGCATTGAAGCTCAGTTTCAGAATTGGGATGTTTCCCAGGTTTATTTTACCCAGGAAGATTTAGCCAATCTAAACGATGGGCAGAGTGATAGTTATGCGTTACTCTCAATTACTAATATCAATAAGTTAAGCAATGGTCAGGTTATGTGGTCTCAGACGGCTAACGATGCTTTAACGGGCGTCCTGTATGGACTTCAGGATACAAGTGTTACATCGTTAGGAGTGAATGGAGAGACAATTACTTCGACAGGTGGCTATATTGATATTTATTCAAAGGTGTTTGAACTTGATCCTGCAGCAGCAGCAGCTCCAGGAATTCCGTATACAATTACACCAACGGATTTTTGGGGTGCAACAGGAACACCCGCAGAGTTGTATTTGAGGTTGCAGTTTGTACCAGTGGGTAATGCTACTGATACGTTTACGGCTACCATAACTACTCTTAGCGCAACGGAGACAACAGGGCATAGCTCAGGCTACTTGAAAGTAATTGGTGGATCTGCAGCTGGTTATTATGACTCTAATGGATTTGATTCTTTTTCTCCTGGTGCTGATATGTATTTTTATGATGGCTTTACTTCGACTAGTCTATCACCAGAGTTGCAGGAATTGGGTTGGACTGTTAGAAGTTCTGGCGATGCGGATGGACGCGTAATACCTGAACCAGCATCCATGATTCTTATGGGTATTGGTTTGTTTGGTGCAGCACGTTTAAGACGTAAAAGCTAAGCTCTTTTTTGTGTCGGGGCTCAAACCTCGATACAAAAAAGGCTTAGTTGTTTTACCTTAAAGAGCAACAAAAAATGTCACACGTGGGCATAGGCTTTGAGGTGTCCAGAAATGGACAGAACGCGTTTTAAAATAATTAAGCCTATTAATTTACTCTAAAAGTGGTTGGTAGGCTTAATTTTGGCCTCATAAAAAAATACATAATAAAAGAGTTTAAAAAAATAAAGTTAAGGTTTAGGTTAAGAAAAATGAGGTTGAAAGACCCTGGATATATAGAGAAATAATCATGAAAAATAAGCTGATTAAAAAGGAGAGAGAGATGGCAAAGAAAATATTAATTTTAGCTGCTGTTTTAGTTTTAGCTGGCGCAACAAATGCTTTTGCTGTGCAAATTGATTTTTCTGGGACTAGCGGTTATCAAGCCTCTTATTCCTATCCCACGGATGGGTTGACTGTGATTTCTACTGGTAATGCCACAGGAGACAATCTGGCTTATTATGTTACAAGGAATAGCGATGGTCTTGGCGTGACGTATACTTGGACGACTACGGAGACGCAGTATTACTGGTGGGATTTTTGGCATCAATATGGGTACCAAGCAGTAGTGAATCATCAGGATGGTTCTGGTGATATTGACGGAAGTGGTTCTTATGATTCTTTAGTCCTTACTTTCGATGATCCTATAACTCTTAATTCAGCTATTTTCAAAAATATAGATAGTAATGATGATTTTAGCCTTTTGGTTGATGGGAATGCTTTAATTTCAAATCAAGATGGTTCTAGCACAAATGATTTTACTTCGTTGGCCTCTGCTTTAAGAACAGGAAATATTTTTACATTTACTGTTGCTGGCTCTAACGATGATTATAGACTAGAAAAGATAAATTTTGATGTTCCTGCTCCCGTTGATCCTACGCATGCAACGACTCCTGAACCAGCATCCATGGCGCTATTGGGATTAGGGCTTGCGGGACTGTTAAGAAAAAGAAAATTAGGTTAAGGTTGAGGTTAAGTTTTAGGAAAAAAGAAGATAGAAGATTAAAGAGGAAGGGAATAATGAAGAAGTTTTTGTTGTTATTAACGGTTGCATTTTTTATAACAGCTATCCCTGTTTCTGCATCAGCCTTTGTTCTCATGGATTCTTATAATGAAGCCGATGTTCCTTGGCAGGCTTATTGGAGCGCGAGTCAAGTAGCTCTTAAGTTTATTCCCGAATCCAGTTATGATTTGGCAAGGATTGAGTTTTATACTGGAGGGCAAAAAAATAACGTCACGATATCTCTAAGATCGAGTATATATGGCGGTTATCCCAGTACTACTGTTTTAGCTACTGGAACATATAACAGTGCGGCTCAAGCAGGCTGGCAGGGCGCAACTTTTAGTACGCCTTATTCTGTGGTCGCCGGTCAGACATATTGGGTGTCGTGGTACGATGCGAGCGGTCTGATGGCTCCTATTACAGGCAGTAATGAGAAACACGCCTATTATTATGGGTTTGGGCCGAATAGCTTTTCAGGTTATTATGATGCAGTTGGATTTAAGACAAAATTTTATGGAGTTGAAACCGTTACTCCTGAGCCTGCATCCATGGCGCTGTTGGGATTAGGGCTTGTGGGACTGTTAAGAAAAAGAAAATTAGGCTGAGGTTAAGGCTTAGAAAAATAAAAAAGTAATATTATAGGTGGTTCTGAAAAAAGCACGAGGTTTGAAAAGACCCGTGCTTTTTTGTTTGTACTATTTACTATAAACTATAGACTGGTAATTAAATGTATCGGAATTTTCTTTCGTAATTTAGTTCTAATCCGTGCGGGAAATCGCGATAGGGATAAAGAATGATTTCGGTGCGGGCAGGGATGTTGGCTAAAAGGATATTGCGGATGCGTGCTTCAAATCCTTCGGAACTTGAAACTTCATTTTTTAATTGGATTTCTATTCTTAATCCTGCTTTGCTGTTGGAGAGTTTAAAATTTCCGGTGATAGCCGGGGCTATTTCGTCATCTGAATAAAGCAGTTCCTTAACGAATTCCGGCCTTAAGTAAAATCCTTCCTCAAGCAATAATTTTTCCCGACCCCAAATCGCAACCAGGGGAAGCCGTACGCGGGGCACGTAATTATTGTAACCCAAGGCAACAAGCGTTTCTTTCAAGTGTTCATAAGAGACACACTTGCCTTCATCCTGGGTGTTGTAGCGCACCAGGGGGATGTTTGTGTCTTCGTCGAGATTGGTCAGGACGATGTCGCTTAAGTTGTTGGCTTTAGGCATTTCTTCGACAAACACGCGCAAAGGATTGTATTGAAAGAGCGCGGGAAGATTTTCAAGGTCTGTGCCGACAAGCTTTTCTTTTAATCTTCTATCCCGCTGCATGAGCCGGCGGATACGGATAAGTTCTTTTGTTTCATGAAAGACATTGAGGCCGATTTCAGCGATGCCGAATGAAGAACCGATGACGGTCTGGTGTTCCGGCATATCCGGATTGATGCCAAGGATGTTGGCAAAGTAAGTCCTCAAATTTTCAGGCAGTATTTCCTCGCCTAATACCAGGTGGAGCCTTATCTTTTTCCAATCGATGCCATTGATGACTCCTTCTTCCAGGACCTTTTTAACGAAGGAATTCTCGCCCACAAGGATCAATTGTTCAAAAGCAGAAGCAAATGTTTTGATGATCGTTATGATGATGTCAGATCGCACGCTTGTGTCTGCCACAGTGACTAAGGATGAATGGATGTGCACGCCCATGGGAAGACCGTTGATAAGGAGCGTTCTCTTTTCAGAAACGTCAAAAATATAATCAAGGGTAAAATCTATGGCCTCCTGCATCTTTTGGGTTTCTTTTAAGGTGCTCAGGCCGTAAGAAAAAGATTCAGCGCTGTGACCGGAGCTGACGATGATGTTGGTGACATTCTTGATATCGCCGGCCACGCATAACTTTTTGAAATCATGAGCGTAGTAGCGGAAAGTTTTATTTTTGTCGAGGATTGGGACATTTTTTTTGAAATCTTCAATGGTATTGATGGCGGCTATGGAAACATTAAAATCTCTCAAGCATTGTTTATAGGCCGGCACAGAGATTGCGGTCCGTTGAAAGGTTTTTAAGGTTCTGCGCTGAGACAGGATGTCTAGTTTTTTTGGGTCGAGCGAGGCGAGTAATTGAATAGTGAATTGTTTTTTCTTATGTCTGAACATGGGTTTTAATTGTTTGTCTCACGTAACACGTATCACGTTTCACGTTTACTTGTGGCAGGTAGACGGTTTTGCTCTGGACGTGTAGCGTGTAACTTGTGACGTGTAACGGATATTAGAAAAATAGCTTCACTTCAGCGTAATACAAATTGTGGCTATCCTGGAATTCGCTGTTGTCGTTTTTGGCATAGAACTGAGCGCCGATAGCAGCATCCGTATTTGCAGTAATATTATATCGCAATTCGGGATTCAAGAAAACACTTTTGCCAACAATGTCATAGATACAGGCCCACTTGAATTTAAAAAGGGGGGTGATCTCATGAGTGAGCGATAGGCTCAAGAGCTGCTTTTTTAAAGAGAGCCTTTGTCGCTGGTCTGATAAGGATGTCGAAAAAACAGCATAGTCATTGATGGCTGCGCCATTATAAAAATATTCTATTAAGCCTGATGTCTTGGCCGAGAAGCTGTAATCAAGCCCGAGGCCTGCGCGCGGGTAGTGTTCGCGGCTAACCCTGGTGTACGAGAATTCTCCGCGGAACCCCGCTTTTTTTATGTAACCGTCAAAGCCAAACCCCACAACCTTTTCATTGAGATGCTTGGCGGCTATGAAGAATGTGTCATAGCTGGAGATTTTTTTATAGAGCCGCAGGCCGTAACTGTCTTCATCGCTGGTATGCCCTGGGCCGTAGATTAAATTTATGGAAGAAAAATTGTCCCCGAAGAGTTCGATATTTAAGGCATCAAAACCAACGCGTTCATCAGCTTCAACATTTGATGGCAGCGGTGGATTGAATAAGTCTAGGGGTGAGTAAAAACGCAATCGGCCCCAGTCGATGAGTTGCTTACCGAAGGCAACACGGCTTTTTTCTGATTCGTACTGCAGATAACAACGAAACAAGAGCTGTCGTTCGTAGACGTGATTTGTATCGCTGATGACCTGATCCGCATCCCACCAGGAGAGATTTTTTTGATTTTGTTGCCGGATGAGGTCGAAATCCGGGGTTTGTGCAAAATCATTCAAGAGAAGTTCGTGGTCGTAGGTCACAAAAAGTTTAATATTTTTTGTCAGCTGCGGTTTGAACTCAAGGCGCAGGCGTTGAAGCACGGATGAAATATCTTCTTTGGTGCTTGAGGATTTTGTAAAAGTGGGCAGAACCTTATAGTAGCCTGAGACGATGTCTTTAATGGGGCTCGCGTATGCTGTTAAACTCTGTAAAAAAACTAAAAGAAGGGTTGTCGTTATGGCCTTGCAGGATTTGGTGCCCCAGCGCCCCAGAGCCCCGGTGCTCCTGCAAAAAGCATTAACAGGGGAACGGGAGAACAGGGGAACAGGGGAACTGATAGGATTTTTTCTAAGAAACAATTTTTCCATCATGTAACTGAATCAGTGTTTTGGCTTTATCCATGACCATCTTATCATGTGTGGCGAAGACAAAGGTGATGTTTAAGTTCTGGCTCATGGAGTACATGAGGTCGATTAAGGCACTGCCGGTTTTTGAATCTAAATTGGCCGTTGGTTCATCGGCCAAAATAATTTTGGGGCGCACGAGGATGGCTCGTGCCGTTGCCACACGCTGTTGTTGCCCGCCGCTCAATTGTGAAGGCCTTCTTTTGAGGCAATCTTCTAAGCCTAAATCTTTCAAGATATGGAAGGTTTCATGTTTTCTTTGTTTGGCAGACATCCCTTGCAAGAGCGCGATATATTCTGTATTTTCTTCAGCGGTCAATGTTTCGATAAGATTGTAGGCCTGAAAGACAAAGCCGATTTTTCTTAACCGGAAATCCGCTAACTGAGAGTTGTTTAAGGTCGAAAGAAGAGCCCCGTCAATAACAACCTGTCCGCTGGTTGGTTTGTCCAAAGCGCCTATCAGATTGAGAAGGGTTGTTTTTCCTGAACCTGAAGGCCCTGCCAGCGCTACGAATTCTCCTTCTTCGATATTTAAAGTGACGTGGTCAAGCGCGATCGATTCTACGCGGGAATGTTTTTCCCGATAGACCTTGGAGACGTCTTTGACTGAGATGATTGTTTGTTTTTGCATTATTAGTCTATGGTCAATGGTCTATAGTTAATAGTTAAAACTTTTAATTTTTTAACTCGTTCAACTCGTAACTCGAAAACTCGTTAACTCATTATTTATATGTGCCTTATTGCTTCGATCGGCGAAAGGCGCGAAGCTTTTTTCGCCGGGAATACAGATATAAAAATGCTTACCAACAGGACGACAGAAGAATAAAAAGCTATGCTTATCAGGTCTAATCTTGGGTAGATGACAGAGCCGATGTAAAAATTATTCAAGGCGCTGGAAATAATAGAAAGATCAATGCCGCGGATGCTGAAAAAAAAGACGAGGCCTGTGCCGATGCACGTGCCTATAGATGTGCCTATGAGGCCAAGCAAGAATGATTCTATGGTGACCATGCCCGAGATTTGTTGTGGTTTTGTGCCAAGGGCAAGCATGATGCCGAATTCCCGGACGCGCTCCATAACACCCATGAGCACGGTATTTAAAATGCCAGAGGCTACGACGATCAGGACGATGAAGAGGATGAGGTCGGTGAAGACCTGATCAAACTGAAGCCATTGGTAGGTAACGGGCGAGACTTCTTTCCATGTCAGGACTTCGAAACGATTTGTATCCAGATTGTTTTTTATCCCCACACTCAGGGCATCAATTGTGCTGATATCATCGGCTTTTACGACAATCTCCGAAATTTTATTTCCCATGACAAGAAGTTCCTGAGCGCTTTTGAGCGTGATAAGGGCCAGGTTTTTGTCGATTTCTTCGGCGCCGGATTCAATGATGCCGCATACATTGTAAGCGGCGGCGGCCAGGCTGCCGTCGTTTGCCTGGCTCATCAGGACGACCTTGTCGCCCAAATCTACTTTTAAATTCTCCGCTAAAGTTGTACCGATCACGATCTCGTCATCGAGGCCGCTTTTTAAGAATTTTCCTTTGCGTAAACGTTTATGAAGATCAGAGAGTTTTTGTTCGGGTTCAGGGCTGATGCCTAAGAGCAGGATGCCTGAGGAACCTTCGGTAGAGGAAATAAGCGCATAATCTTTGATGCGCGGCGCGTAGGCAGAGATGCCGCCTATGTTTTTAAGAACAGACGTTATAACATAGGAATTAACGATGCTGTTTTCAAGTTTGATATTTTTTTGAAAACCGCTTTTATGAATCTGGATATGGCCGATCAAAAGATTGGTATAGTTTTCAACCATCTGCATGTCCGCGCCATCGACAAAGCTTTTTAAGAAGATCAGGGCGGCGAGGCCGACAGATACGGCAGAAATCGTGATGGCAGAACGCCACTTATTTCTTTTGATATTACGCCAGGCGATTTTAGTGAATGTGGTCATGTAGGTAAATTCCTAAATAAGTTTAACGAGTTCAGCGAGTTGGACGAGTTAAAAAATATTTCATTTGGTCAACGGATCAACTTTTGGATTTCAGGCTTTGCAAGTTGAATGCGTTGTCGTTTATAGGAGCATTATAGACTACTTTTTTATCAACTTCAATAATGGTGCGGTGGCCTTTTTTGATCTCTGAAACCATTTCCCAATGCGTGGGGATGGTTCTGTCTGAAATTTTTTCGATTTTTGAATAGTTAAGGACCTTAACGAGTTTTTCATCTTTGCCATAAAACTCGTCGCGTACGGGAATAAAATCTTTTTTTCGGATTTTCATGATACGTTTATTCCAGACAACACCGGCTTTTGGCTTTGGCATTAAAACAATAACGTAGATATCCTGGCCGTCTATTTTTTCTTGTCTGGTAAGTGTGTGTTCATAATCATCGACAACGCTGCTTTCTTTGACCAGGTCGTCATTGGCGAAATCGCTGCCCATCCATGGCTGGAGCATCATGGAAGGCGGAATTTTAATGGTGCGTTCGACCTGAGGCAGATAGTTCCACATTTCGCTTTTGATGCGTAACGTGGTTGTTCCTTTTTCTTTTGAAGGAGAGAGGATTCTGATAAACATTTTGTCGCGGCCCTTGCTTTTAACATAAAGCCGAAGAGTGCGTTCCCAGGTAGGGGTTGTTATGGTCATCTCATAGATGCCTTCCTGAGTATCGCCGCGCATAAGGTCATCGGAATGTTTAACGATCTCGCGTGGAGATAAATCTTGTGAAAAAACGCAGGGAAGCGAAACGAAAAGGAGGCCGAAGATAATGACCGGAAGGTAACGTAACCGCATACATTTCATTATATTGGACAGTGGATAAAAGTCAATAATGGGATAAGGGCAAGAAGATGGGGAATAGAAGGGTATAAAAAGAATGGAAATTCGAAATCCTAATACTAAAATCCGAAACAATGTTCAAAATCCAAAATCCAAAAATTCTAAAATTTAAACATTAGAACATTTGAGTTTGTTTCGAGCTTCGAATTTCGTGCTTCGGGTTTCATTGTTTGAAGATAAGCTTTGAACAATGGCAACAAAGGTTGACCTATTTTTATAGCTGTGCTAAAGTATCTTCAAATGGAAGAAAAATTTTCGTTTGCAAAAATTGAGACCCCGGATCTTATGCAGGAAGCCTATAAGCTTCGTTATCAGGTTTACTGTAAAGAGTGCCATTTTATTCAAGAATCTGATTATCCTCTTGGATATGAAACGGATAGATTCGATGAATGTTCTTCGCATTTCGGCGGTTTTGATAATCAGAAGCGCCTTGTCGGTTCCGTGCGCCTGATCTTGCCCTCTTGCAAAAAATTTCCCATTGAAGAGCATTGTCCGGAGCTCCATGTTGATCCTAGTGTGATCCCGCGAGAGAAATGCGCCGAAGTTTCAAGGCTGACCATCAGTAAGCTATATCGAAGAAGGGCCAACGACGGTCTTTATTATGAACCGCAGGTTGATGTGGTTTCCGGGACGGACAAAGGAACTGATTTTACGCGCCGCGTGCGGCCGATGGCTTTTGGATTATATCGACAAATGTATCAGGAATCCAAGCGCTTAAAGATCCGTTATTGGTTCGCGCTTATGGAAAAAACCCTTTGGCTGCTTTTGAAAATCCATGGATTTGTTTTCCGTCCGATCGGCGATGAAGTTGAATTTTATGGCATGGTGACTCCGTATCTCGCGGATCTTGCAGATATTGAAAGAACTGTCTACCAAAAATACCCGCAATTTTATGCGTACTTTATGGACGGCCTGGAAGAAAGTTTAAGGCCGAAGTTTTAATTAGTCCATAGTCAATAGTCTATAGGAAAAGAAAATCTAAGAGACAATAAGCCATGAATGACAGAAATATTTTTCAAACTTTTCAGGAAAGCTGCCGCATATTCTCTTCTAAGGCCTGTGTCAAATTTAAAAAAGAAGATACCTATGAAGTTCTAACATACGAGGATATTTATCGTCGGGTTTGTGTCCTTCGTCAATTTCTTCTTGAGGCGGGGATCAAGCCGGGTCAGCGCGTCGCCCTTCTTTTAAGCAACGGTCCTTATTGGCCTGTTGCTTTTTTTAGCCTCATGTCTATCCAGGCGGTGGCTGTTCCTCTTGATGTTCAGATGACTCCTGAGCAGCTCGGCAGTATCCTCGTTCATTCCGAAACAAAAATGCTTTTAACAGAGGAGAAATTTGGTATTTCTTTGGATGATGCGTTGTCGCAAACCGCAAAACTTCCTTATCAATTTTTGGATCGTCTGGATTTTAGCAAGGCAACGGCCAAACAAGATATCCGCGATGAGCGCAGTGCGTTTGGTTCTTATAAATTGGCGGTTTTATTTTATACTTCCGGGACCACGCAAGAACGCAAAGCCGTCATGCTGACGCACAGCAATCTCCTGGCGAATTATGAATCAATAAGAAGAGTTGTGATCACGACGCAGGACGATGTGATTCTGTCTTTTCTGCCTTTGCACCACACCTATCCTTTTATGGTTTCGTGTTTCTGGCCCATCCTTGTTGGGGTGAGCGTTTGTTATTTGCCGAGCCTGGCTTACCATGAGCTTTTTAACTGTATACGGGAAAATAAGGTAACGATTTTTGTCGGCGTGCCCCAGTTATTTTCTCTTATTGCGCATTCGATCAATGACCAGGTTAAAAAATTTGGCGTTTTAGCACGTTGGACGAATAAAGGGATTATGAATACCTGCGCCTGGATTTTCTCGGTCAGCGGCGTTAATGTTTCTAAAATTGTTATGAAAAAATTGCACGCGGCCTTTGGCCCTCAGTTACGATTATTGGCTTCCGGCGGTGCTAAATTAGACCCCCGGGTGGCGTTAGATTTTTATCGTTGGGGATTTGACATGATCGAAGGATATGGTTTGACAGAGACTTCGCCTATAGTTTCTGTTAATTATCTGCGTTCAAAAAAATTTAATTCTGTCGGAAAATCTATTCCTGGCGTCGTGGTTAAAATTGTCAATCATGATAAAGAAAGAGTCGGGGAAGTTGCGATCCGCGGGGCCAATGTGATGCTGGGGTATTATCGCGCGCTGAATTTGAGCCGAAAAGTTTTGCAGGAAGGGTGGTTTTTAAGCGGGGACCGCGGCACCAAGGATAAAGATGGCTATCTTTATCTTTCCGGCCGGACAAATGAATTGATTGTTCTTCCGTCAGGAAAAAAGATCAATCCCGAAGAGGTGGAGGCGCATTATTCCAAGAGTGCTTTTATCAAAGAGATTTGTATTTTGTATGATAAAAAAGAAGAGCATCTGATGGCGGTTATCGTCGCGGATGAAGAGCGCCTTAAATCCCAGGGCCATGTTAATATCCATTTTAAGATTAAATGGGAGCTGGATAGTTTTTCGCAGAAATTGCCTCTTTTCCAGCGCATCCATGGTTTTGTTCTAATAAAAGAATCTTTGCCGCGCACACGGCTTGGCAAATTGATCCGTTATAAAATAGAGAAAAAATTCGCGGATGGTATTTTTGAGCGGCCGCAGGATAAAGCCAAGGGCTCACGTGCGCTTTCGGAATTTGAGCACATGGCGTTAGATTATTTATCCAGAATATTAAAAAGGGAAGTTTTTTTGGAAGACCACCTGGAATTAGATTTAGGCCTTGATTCTTTGGGCCGGATTGAATTATTGGCTGCGCTTCAGGAATTGGTGGATGTCGGCATTGACGATTCTTTAGCCATGGAGTTGTTTATGTCCCGGACAATCGAAGAGCTGATCACTAAGGCGCGGCAGGCATTGCCGGATAGCGCTTTTTCTACGCTCTTAAAAAGAGAAGATATGGTTTTTTGGCCGCATGTCCTGGCAACGCCGCCAACGGAGGAAAATCAGCAGAGCCTTAAGATGCATTTTGACTTTTTCGACACGGTTGTTTCTTTTTTAGAAATTTTACTTATTTGGTTTTATTTCAGAGTTTTCTTTTCCTTGCGGGTTGAGGGCAAAAAAAACATTCCCAAAGAGGGCTCTTTTGTGATTACGCCTAATCATGTCAGTTATCTGGATGTTTTTTATGTGCTTTGCGCTATGCCTTTTAGTATGATCCAGAAGACATATTTTGTCGGGTTCTCAGAGATTTTTAATCATCCGCTTCTTAGGTGGGCTGTGCGTTTCCACCGGCTCATACCTATTGATACGAGCCTTAATCTTGCGGAGACATTAAGGGTTTGCCAGTATATTTTGAAAAAAGGCTATTGTCTCATGTATTTTCCTGAAGGACAAAGATCGATTGATGGGAAGGTTAAAGAATTCCGCAAAGGAATAGGGATTTTGGCTAAGGAATCAAAAGCTAAAATACTGCCTGTTTATCTGGATGGGGCCTATAAAGCCTGGCCACGCACCAGGCCAGTTCCTTTACCGGCCAATGTTTGTGTTAAAATAGGGCCGATCGTAGACACGAAAGAGATTAAGATACCGCTGGATGCTGATCCTTACATAGAAATAGCCAGTTTTCTTAGAAAAAAGGTAGAAGAGCTTACAGAACTTAAAGGTTCCTGATCACTCTGCATTATTTCTAACTCATTCATCATGAGCGCCTTTTAGCCTTGACAAAATCAGGTTCATATGTTAGACTTTCACCCTACTAGTTCAAAACCGCTAAAAAACTATGTCTATTATGGGGGATAAGAAGACAGGTCGGCTTTTGGGTATCTGGAAGTCTGTATTTGGTTTTATACTTTCAGAGCCTCGGATTTTAATTCCTTTTTTCATTTTAGCTGCCTGTGAAACCTTTCTTTTGTGGGTTTTAGCCAATAGCCCGCACTTTCCTTTTAATTTCGTGTTTGCTCCTCCGATCCGCCGCGTTTGGGGGCCTATTTATCTGCATTATCCTTATATTTACGAACTCCTGCCTCGCATATTTTACTTTATGAAAATCGTTTTGAGCATTTTTGTGGGTTCTCTGACCACGGGAATGGCGATCCATTTGATCTTAGCGTCAGATAAGAATGAACCGATAAACCTTAAAAAGACATTCTTTTTTGTATTCAAGAAATACCTTTCGCTGATGCTTTTGGCCGCGGTTCTTTTTATAACCGTGCACTTTGTTATGAAGCAACCGGCGATCGTCTTCTTTAAATATTTCAAAGCAGGCCATGTCAAGTTGCTCTTTTTGGGCCCTAAATTCTGGTTTGGCATGTTTCTGCCTGCGTTGAGTTTTTTCATGGCGGTTGTACTCCAGGCTATATTTGTCTATTCGTTTCCTTACGTAGTTATTAAAGGTAAGAAATTTCTCGTTGCTCTGGTCTTGGGGGTAAAGCTTTTTTTAAAGAACTGGATCAAGACCTTGGTGGTCGTGGCACTCCCCATGCTTTTGTATATTCCTGTTACTATGCTTAGAAATAATACGGCTGTTCTGGCCGATAAATTTTCTCCGGAAGTTATCGTTTCTGTTCTATTCATCGGGATTTTGATCGGGACGGTCGTAGTGGATGCGCTGGTGACTATTGTGACAACTCTTCTTTTTATCGAGGCGACAGAACATGAAAGTTAGAAATTATTTTTTGATTTTTCTTTTTGTCGTGGCGCTTTGTGGCTGTGAAAGCCGTGAATTTAAGGCTGAACGCCAGATGTGGCGCGCCCATAAACGCGCGCAAGCCATTTACAAAAATCCCAAAGGCACCCCGCCATTCCAGTTAGCTCAGGTCCAGAAAGAATATCAAAAGATCCTCGATAAATATCCCAAGTCTTTGTTTTCCATACAGGCTCAGTTCAGCATAGGCCACCTGTATCTGGTTATGGGCGATTTTGAAAGAGCCCGCAGCGAATATAAAAAATTAAACGTTGATTGTGATAAGCGCGGGAATTTGTGCGCTGAAGCGATTTTTGCCATAGGCCAAAGCTACGAGCTAGAAGAGAAGTGGTCGCAGGCCTTGATCCAATACAAAAGCATTCTTTCTTCATTTCCGTTTTCCTCAAAAAGCCTGGATTTGCCTATTTATATTATCCGTCATTATCAGCGGACTAAAGATGCGGCCGGCGTCAATCGCTCTTGCGATGAAGCCTTGTCCTATTACGCTTCCTTGAAAAGTAAAACAAAAGCTGAAAAGGGAGACTATATTCTTGATTCTTTGATCGCCCGTTCTTTGATCGAAGCAGGGCGGTGGCAGGAAGCGGTAGATGTTCTAGAGAAAACAGTCATTCGTTATCCAAACATGGGGCCGGATGAAGCTCTTATGCTGAAGGCTGTCATTTATAAAAATAAATTGAAAGATTCTGCGAAAGCCAGGGAAGAATTGCAGAGAATACTAAAAGATTATCCCAAATCAAAACTCACCAAGCAAGCGCAGGCCTTCTTAGGTAAATTGTAATCAAAAAAGAAAATCAGGAAAAATCTTATGACCAAGGTCGATTTATCTGAACTTCATAAAAATATTTTAAATGATACGTTAGCGAGGCTGAAAAACCTGCTTAGGGCTGAGTCAGCGTCGCTTTTTCTCCTTGATAACGAGCATCAGGAACTGGTTTTGAATTCTGTTTTTGATGAACACAAGGTCCAGTTTAAGGGAAGGCGCCAAAGGATCGGCGAAGGCGTGGCTGGATGTGTGGCTAACGATAGAAAAGCGGTTCTGGTTAAAGACATTAAGACCGATACACGGTTTCCTCAGGGGCGGTATCATCACTACCATACCAATTCTTTTATCTGCGTGCCTATCGTGACACAAGATGGCCTTATCGGTGTCATCAATATTTCAGATAAAATTTCGGGAGAGCCATTTAGCGAAAAAGATTTTGAGCTCGCGTGTTTGATCTCTCAGCTTACGTCCCATATCGTCGACAACGAAATCCAGATGCTTTCCTTGAGAGAAGAGCTGGAGGCTTTAAGGAAAGAAAAAAAAGAAAACGCGCAAGAGCAGGTTTTCCTGCAGAAATTTGCCTCTATGGGTAAGCTTGCCGGCGGCATTGTGCATGAGATCAATAATCCGTTAGACGCGGTTTTAAGATATACGAATATTTTGATTGAAAGAGATGTTGATGAAGTCGTTGCCAAGGAGTATTTGAATGAAGTCAAAGTGGGTTTAACGCGGATCATGAAAATTACGCGTTCTTTGCTTGAATTTTCACAGTTGTTAAAAGACAATGCCCGTCAGGATGTCGTTGATGTCAATGAAATGATCGAAGAGGCCTTGTCTCTTTTCAGGCATACTATTTTTGTAGGTAAGATCAAGGTCGTCAAAAATCTGGCAACGCATTTGCCGCGCGTGGCTGATAAAGGTTTGTGCCGCGTTTTCTCTAATCTCATTAAAAATGCTTTTGACGCTATGCCGGAAGGCGGCGTCCTGACCATTACGACATCCATGGATCACGACAAGATCTATATTTCTTTTAAAGATACAGGATGCGGAATTCCCGAAGAAGTCTGCGAAAGAATTTTTACGCCATTTTTTACCACTAAACCCATCGGCCAGGGCATTGGCTTAGGCCTGCCGATATGTTTTGAAGTTGTCCAGAGATATGAAGGAAAAATCGAAGTTAACAGTGAAGTCGGATTTGGGGCTGAATTTAAAATCTCCCTGCCAATTAAAAACGTCCCGCATTCCTAAGGCACATCTCCTATGGTTTCAATGAATCACATACGAATTCTGGTTGTTGACGATGATTCTCTGGTAAGACGATCATTGTGCGAGGTCCTTTCTCTGGAAGGCTATTATTGCGCGCATGTTTCGAAGGGCTCAGAGGCTTTAAGTAAATTAAAAGAGACTTCTTTTGATATTGTTATTTCCGACATGAAGATGCCGGAGATGGACGGCATAGAGCTTTTGAAAAAGATCAAGGCGGGTTTTGCGAATACCGCGGTTATTATGATGACGGGTTTCGGTTCCATTGAAAGCGCGGTCCAGGCGATACGCGAGGGCGCGGTGGATTATGTTACGAAACCTTTGATCGATGAAGAAATCAAGCAGGTTATCAGCCGCATTGTTGAAGAACATAAACTTGCCGATGAAAATAAATATCTTCACAAGAAGCTTGAGGCGACGATCCGTCAGCAATGTCATGATATCATCGGCAAGAGTTTCCAGATGCAGAAAATATATGATCTTATAGACATTATCTCTCTTACGAATACAACGGTTTTAATATCGGGTGAGAGCGGCACGGGAAAAAGGTTGCTGGCTCATGCTATCCACCATACGCGACCGGATGCAGCGTCTAAGGCTTTTGTTGAGGTGAGCTGCGGTGCTTTGCCGGAAACGTTATTGGAGAGTGAATTGTTCGGCCATGTCAAAGGCGCTTTTACCGGTGCTATTAAGGACAGGGTGGGGCGTTTTGAATCCGCTGAAGGCGGGACCATTTTTTTAGATGAAATCGACGGTTTTACGCTGGCGCTGCAGGTGAAATTATTGCGTGTTCTGCAGGACGGTGAATATGAACGGGTCGGCGAGACCAAGACCCGTAAGGCCAATGTCCGCATTATTGCTGCCACCAATCAGAATCTTTTAGACCTTATCGCCCAGGGGAAATTCCGCAATGACCTGTATTACCGTTTGAATATTATTTCTATCGAGATCCCGCCGTTGAGAGAGCGTAAAGAGGATATATCGCTGTTGGTGGAGCATTTCATCGAGAAGCATAGCCGCCAATTAAATAAAAAGATCCACGGTATTAGTGATGATGCGATGAATATTCTTTTAGGGTATCAATGGCCTGGCAATGTGCGCGAGCTGGAAAATGTCATCGAACGCGCCACTGTTTTGGCTAAAGGGCCTTTGATCCAGCTTTCCGATATCCCTGATTCTATTCTTTCACAGCCGGCGCAGCCTTTAAGCGCAACTTCCGCCAACGGCGCAGGGTCAAGCCTGAAAGATGCCCTTAAAGACCCCGAACGAAAAATCATCATCGAAGCGCTCGAGAAGTGTAAAGGCAATAAGAAGGAAACCGCGAAACTTTTGGGGATCAATCGTACGACCTTATATAAAAAATTAAATCATTATGGGCTTATTTCGAGTGAGAAAGAAGCATGAAAGAGCCTCGCAAAGAAACTCTTCTAACCCTTAAAGATCTTATCGGCCTTGATGAATTGCAGCAGATGCAGGATAGCTTTTCTGAGGCTGCGGACATTACCATTCGTACGACGGATACATGCGGTAAATTTTTGACCGAAGAAAGCCGCGTGCCGACTTTATGCAAAGAAGTATTTTTGTCCGAGAGCTTTAAGAAAGAGATCTGCGGCCAGTGCCTTCCGTCATTTTTGGGCGGTGAGGGTATTGTGGATGATGAGTTGAGCTATGAATGCCTGCCTGGATTTAAAAAATATCTTATTCCTTTAAAAATCTCATTGGCGCCGACCAAATCTTTGATCTTAGGGTATATGATCTTAGGGCCGGTCATTTTTATGAAACGCAAAGATAAGGGTGAAGTTCAGGCTCTGGCTTCTGAATTCGGGATTGATTTCGAAAAACTCTGGAATCAGTTTTTGGAATTAAGAGTCTTTTCTTATAAAGGGATCCATTCGCTTTTAGATATGGTAGAGAACTTAACGAAGAGTGTTTTAAACCTCGCTTATGCTAAAGCCGTCATGCAGAAAAAAATGATGAGCAAATTCTCGGGTATCGCTGATGCAAAGAATTTGTGTAAAACAACCTCAATTGATGAATTTTTAAAACTTTTTTTAGATCTTGCTATGTCTTTGTCGAAAGGGTCTAAGGGGTCGGTCATGGTATTGGATGCGCGTAAAAACAGGCTTACCATACAGGCGTCTTGCGGTATCCCTACGGATATTGTCCGCCAAACTTCTCTTAAGGTAGGAGATGGGATCGCCGGGCTTGCGGCTGAAACAAAAAAAAGTTTTCTTATCAATAAACAGAATGCCGATCAATTGCTTCTCGAACGATTGAAGAAGCCTGAGATTTCCTCCTCTTTAGTGATCCCTATCCGTTATAACGATCTGGTTTATGGTGTTCTCAATATTTCAGCAGATGAGAGTTCTCCTGTCGAGTTTAATGAATCAAACCTCGCCTTTTTATCCAAAGCTGCCGGTTTGGCCGGTGTGGCGCTGCATCACTTTAAGAATTAATTAAAATATTCCAGTCAGAAAATAGAGAATAGAAGATGGAAGATAGATAAAGATTTTTCTATTTTCAATTTTCTATTTTCACTCTTCGATCTTTTCTACATTGATTTTCGTCGCTGGGAGACAGGCGGGATTTTGAGCATGTCGCGGTATTTGGCCACCGTTCTGCGGGCCAGGGAAATTTTTTCAGTCGCGTTGATCATTTCCACAATTTTTTGATCCCTCAAAGGGTTTGTTTTATCTTCCGATTCTATCAATTCCTGGATTTTCAGTTTGATGCTTTGAGAAGAGATGTCATTTCCTTCCGTAGTTCTTAAACTTCCTGAAAAAAAATCTTTTAAAGGCCAGAGCCCTGAGGGTGTCTGGACGTATTTATCGCGCACCACGCGTGATATTGTTGATTCGTGCATTTCGACTTTTTCGGCAATTTCATTTAAGGTCAGGGGCTTTAATTTGTCGGCACCTTCCCGAATGGCTTCACGCTGTGTTTCGGCGATGTGGCTAACGACTTTCAAGAGAGTGTCTTTGCGGCTTTTAATGGCACGGATAAGATTTTGCGCCTGGATGTATCTATTGCGGATAAATTCCTTTGTTTCTTCGTTGACGGTTTTTGATTTAAGCATGCTTCGATAGACCGGATTGATACGGATCGCCGGGATCGAGTCATCTTTGGTTGAAATAACGAGTTCGCCATCTTTCTCCTCGATGGTGACGTCCGGGATTATATAGGCGATAACATCGTCAGCAAAGGCGCGTCCCGGTTTTGGCTCAAGGCCGTGAATTTTTTCAATACATCGCGAGAATTCTTCGGGGCTGCATTTTAATTTCTTGCAGAGTTTATTGATATCTTTGCCGGCTGCTAATTCTTCCAGGTGGTTTTCAATGAGCTTAAAAAGCAGATCGTCTTTTTCCTGCCTTTTTTTTAATTGGATCAGAAGGCATTCTTTAAGATCCCGCGCTCCAACGCCTGAGGGGTCAAAAGTCTGGATAAGTTGCAAGATGCGCAGGATCTCATTTTCGCTGCAGTCAAGTTCCGTTGCCAGGACAGCGAAATCCGCTTTAAGATAGCCGTTGGCATCAATCAGGTCGATAAGAGCTGTTCCGATCTTCAGTTGTTGTTCGTCTTTTGTGTTGATCCTTAATTGTTTTAATAATGTGTCGTTTAAACTTTCCCGTTTCCCAAAAATAGGTTTTTCATAGTTGACGAGTTCCCCTGAAGGGAGCTCTTTGTCGTAAGAAGATGGGTAATCTTCTTCGGGCTCACGGATCTCTTTTGTGGGTTCAGGGCTTGAAGGAGGTTGGGGGATTTCTTCGATCACGGGGTTTTCGGCAAGCTCTGCCTCGACAGTATTTTTTAACTCCAAAAGCGGCAATTCAAGAATCTTGACGGATTGCCGCAGGGATTGTGAGAAGACAGGCTTTTGTCTATGTTCTAATTTTTGTTTAAAACTCATAAATATATTATAACATACTTCAGCCAATAGGTAATGGGGGATCAGGCAACGGTAAATAAAGAATATTTTTAGTTTTCTGGTACCTGATACCTGTTTCCTGACACCTGTTTTTCTAAATTCTCATTGCTTTATTCAATATCAATGAGTAAAATATATTTCATGCAGCTTTTTTCGCGAGCCAAAAAAGTTTTAGTGGCTGATGATGAGAAGGATACGTGTTTATATTTGAAACGGTATCTGGAGAGAAAGAATCTTAAAGTTACTCCGGCCTTTGACGGTGTTGAGGCCAAAAAATTTATTGAAGAAGAACGCTTTGATTTTTTTGTCCTTGATTGCAGCATGCCCAAGCTCACAGGATTGGAATTGATCGAGGTGGCGCGTCAGCGTAACCCGGGCGCCAGGATTGCTCTTTTGTCCGCATTTCCATCTGTTACTGAAGCTGTGGTTAAACGTCTCGGGGGAGATTTTTTCATTCAAAAACCGATTCAACTGAGCGATCTTGATATAATTTTTAAGGAGGGATAAGTATTATGAATAAGCGTTTGGGATTATTTTTGACAGGTTTTTTTATTTTTTTATTCGGTTCGTTCATGCCTGTTTATGGAGAGGAGGAAGTTGTGCAGCAAGATCCAGTCGTGGTTTTAGAAACAACGCAAGGGATTATTGAATGTAAATTATATCCTAAGGTCGCGCCTAAGGCTGTTGAGAATTTTATCGGCCTTGTTAAAAAAGGTTATTATGACGGTATTATTTTCCATCGAGTTATCAAAGATTTTATGATCCAGGGGGGAGATCCTACCGGGACCGGCAGGGGTGGTGAATCTTTGTGGGGGTCGTCTTTTGAGGATGAGGTGAGTTCTCAGGTGACGTTTAATAAACCCGGGCTTTTGGCTATGGCCAACGCGGGACCTGGGACAAACGGTTCTCAATTCTTTATTACGGTAGCATCTACGCCGTGGCTTAATGGGAATCACACCATTTTTGGTGAAGTGGTCAGAGGCTATGACGTCGCAGAAAAAATTTCTCTTGTAGCCGCTGATGGTTCTGATAAGCCGTTGAAGGAGCAAAAAATAATTCGCGCAACGGTAAAATAGTAAATGTAAAAAAATTCCCTTGTTTAAACGCCTTAAAATTCTCTTGTGATAATTTTAAGGCAAACTTCGGGATTAATTTTGTAGCACAGAAAGTGCAGGCCTATCCAATTTCATATAAGGGTAGGGCCTAGGGAAAAAATACCGATTATAGGCAAAATTAAGGAGGGATGTATGTGCACGCAGATGCTGGTGACTACGTACATGAATGAATCGCTGTTGTTTACCTTAAGGCTTGTCTTGATCCTTATGCTTTTTGCCTGCCTTTTGGTGATCATGGTCAGGATGCGCACGATCATTTATCTTTTAAAAGATATCCGGGACAGAGAATAGAGAATACAGTTTTTCTAATTGTTAAATCAAAAAAACCGAAAATTCGTTTGTTTGTGCATGAAGTTTCTTGTGATGAAGGAATGAAAAACTCAATCTCGAAAAGTTATTTTTCAAAAAAAAGAAGTATTCTAAACCGTAAGGCTCAAAAGTCCAGGCGCCTTACGGTTTTTTATTGTATGCATCGTTTAAAAACGTTGGGTTTTAAGACGGCGGGCGTATCGATTCCGCAGGGCGTTTGAGTTTGCGGTGATTGCGAAGCCGAAAGTCAAGAGAGTGAAGTGATACATAAGGAGGACGGGGATGGCTAAAGGAACGGTGAAGTGGTTTTCAAATCAAAAAGGGTATGGTTTTATCAGTTCTGAAGAAGGAAAAGATGTTTTTGTGCATCACACGTCGATTACCGGAGAGGGGTACAAGACCCTCCAGCAGGGGCAATCCGTGGAATTCGACCTTGTCGAGGGCGCCAAGGGAGAGCAGGCCTCAAACGTTGTAAAATTCTAAGGGACATCCAGGGATTATTTAAAAACCGTTTTTAAAAGCAGCCACAGGCTAAAATTAAGGACGGATATCGCAATAATAAATTCTATCCCCACTCTTTTAGCGCTATAATATGTTAAAAGAGTGGGTGTTTTTTAAAAGGTCCTTATGGCAAAAGCACTTCTTAGCGAACGCATGGCTATTCCTTCATTTTATCTTGAAGGAAGAGAAGGTCTCGTTTTTGATTCCCAGGATTTTAAGCGCAACAAGAACCTGATCCTCTATTTTGTTTCTCAGATTGAAAGTGACTTTTTGTTAAAATTAGAGGACGCTCAGCCGTCTTTGAGGGCTCAAAACGCAGAAACAGCCGTGATTTCATCTTTGCCGATTTTTCGCATTGAAGAAGTTTATAAAAAACACCGTCTTTCATTTTCCATCCTTTCTGATGGCGACAGATCTGTTTTGGCAAAGTTTCTAAAAACAGATCCTTTTGAAACTTACGGCGCTTTGTTTGTCACGAGCAAAACGGGAGAGATTTTTTCCAAAACCGTCGTCTCTAAAAATAGCGATTTGCCGCCTCCAAGCGATGTTGTTCAGCTGCTTCGTTTTATCGAGAGCCAGTAGTTTTTAAAATATAAAAAATAAAGGAATTTTTATGATGCAGATATTTTTAGGTATTCTCATCCTCGCCTTGATCGTCGGCGCTCTCTTATTTTTTAAAAAAAGAGCTGTTCAGGATGCCCATGAAAAAAAGGAAGAAGAGCTGAAAGATATTGTTGAGCGCCTTAAGGGTTCTTTTGCCACATTGTCGCTTGAGGCATTGTCTAAGAACAGTGAAGAATTTTTAAAATTGGCTCATCAAAAACTGGAGGCCTCGACCTCTTTAGGCGAAAAAGATCTCGAAGGCAAAAAAAAGCTTATTGATCAGACATTTTCCGAGATGAAGCTTGAACTTAAAAATGTCGAGAATCTGGTTAAAGAGCTGGAGTCTGACAGGATAGATAAATTCGCCAAACTTTCAACGAATGTCGAGATGATGCGGGAGGAGACCCGGCGTCTGCAGCAGACGACAGACCATCTTAAAACCGCGCTGGTGAGTACTAAGTCCCGCGGCCAATGGGGCGAACGCATGGCCGAAGATGTTTTGCGTTTGGCCGGATTTATTGAAGGTATTAATTACGCCAAGCAAAAAGCTCAAGGGGCCGGTCGGCCGGACTACACATTCATGCTGCCTCAGGGCTTGAAAGTGAATATGGATGTTAAATTTCCGTTGGATAATTATATTCGTTTCTATGAGGCTAAATCCGAAGTCGAGAAGGATAATTATAAAACTCAGTTTTTGCGGGATGTCCGCGACCGGATTAAGGAAGTGACGTCAAGGGACTATATCGATCCGGAGCATAATACTGTTGATTATGTGATTGTTTTTATTCCTAATGAACAGGTGTATGCGTTTATTAATGAGAATGACAGGCTCCTTTTGGATGAGGCGATGAAGCGCAGGGTCATTTTTTGTTCACCTTTGACCCTTTATGCGATCCTGGCGGTTATCCGTCAGGCCCTGGATAATTTTAATCTGGAGCGCACCGCGCACAAAATCCTTCTTGTTTTAGGCGCTTTTGAAAAGCAGTATCAGGCTTTTTGTCTTTCACTAGAGCGTATGGGCGAGCGCATTGATGCCGCCAAAAAAGAATACGAAGAGCTCGTTACCACAAGAAAAAATCAGTTAGACCGGCAGTTAAAAAAAGTTGAAGAATTACGCGTTGAAAAAGGGCTGGATGCGAGTGAATCTCAAGGGCCGGTTCTTGAAGATAAAAGATAGAAAAAATTTGACTGCAGGAATTAACTACCTTCTATGCGTATAGAAATCAAGGTTATTCCTAAATCATCCCGGAATCTTGTCAAAGAGGAAAACGGGCGCCTGAAGGTGTATGTGACCGCTCCTCGCGATAAGAATAAGGCTAACAAGGCCGTGATTGAAGAACTTGCCGTGCATCTTAATGTTAAAAAAAATCGTCTTAGTATTATTCAGGGAGAACATTCTTCCGTTAAGGTTGTAGAAATCGAATCGTAAAAATCCAATACCGCCTCCATGACTTCTTCCTTAATTTTAAAAGCTAACCCGGGATTTTACAGCCTGCCACTTTTTGAACCTATGGGTATCCGGGCGATTTTTACCACACGGTTTTTTGATATGGCGCTTTTGGAAAAAAAAGATAAAAAAGCAGTATCGCGCCGCAAGGAAGCTTTTAAAAAAATCGGGGTTTTGTCAAAGACATTGGTATGTCCTTTGCAGGTGCATGAGGCGGCAATAGCCGTAGTTCGTCAAAAAGATGCTGGTCGCGGGATGTATTATCGAAGCGATGCGGTTGAGGCGACGGATGCGCTACTAACAAATGTAAAAAAATTAAAAATAGGTGTTCGCACGGCGGATTGCCTGCCTGTTTTTATCGTTGACCCTCATCAAAGGGCCATCGCCATCGTTCACGCGGGCTGGCGCGGGATGCGTCAAAAAATCATCGTCCGCACAATTGAAAAAATGGTTAAAGAGTTTTCGGTCGATCCTAAATATCTGTATCTCGCCTTTGGCCCGGCGCTTCGATCCTGTTGCTATGAGGTGGGCAAGGAATTCTTAAAAGTTTTTCCTGAGAGCGTTGACGAAAGGTCAGGAAAATATTATTTTGATTTGATCCTGGAGGCAAAGCGTCAGATAGTCCAGGCAGGCATCCTTTCAGCTCACGTTTTAGATTCAGGGATATGCACATCGTGCGTAAATCACGAGTTTTTTTCATATCGCAAGGAGGGGCTCGTTGCCGGGCGCATGCTTTCGGCACTTGAGATCGTATAGATTAAAGCTTGAAAAAGATAGAAGATAGAATTCTTAGGTTACGGGAAGTTTCTTGAAGTTGCGGGTTTTTTTAAGAAATTCAAATGACAAAATTCAAAGCCCAAAATAAATAAAAAATTCAAAAACAAAAACCTTTTTTAGATTTTGATTTTTGTGCTTATAATTTTGAGCTTAACAATATGCTATTTTAAGACTTTCGAATATCACGAAGCTTTTTTCATTTTCTGTTTTCTCGCTGTAGAAAAAAAAGAAAAAAAATGGTATTATAGTGTCGCATCAACAGTTAATCACCAGTTGTATTAAATGAGGGGTCCTATGATTCAAGTCGTTGAAGTTAATGATTCACAATTCGAGGCTATTGTTTTGAAGTCTTCGCTTCCTGTTCTGCTTGAATGCGCAAGCCCGGAGTGTATTATTTGTAAGACCATGGCGAACCGGATCCAGGAAGTCATAAAAGATTATTCGTCAAAGCTGATTTTTTTAAGATTGAATATCAATGAAAATAAAAAATGGAAAGATTATGATGTCCGTGTTATCCCGACCCTTCTTTATTTTAAGTCAGGGCGTCTCATCGGTCGACAGGAGAATTTTCCGGAAGTTGAGGATATCCGTCAACAGATCAGCCGGTTGATCAAGGGTGAGCCTAAAAGAGCTCCAGGAGCCACGGATACCAAGATCGCGCTTGATCTTGAAGTCGCGGCGGCTAAATTTTACAAACACCTCTTTACCAACGTTAAGAATGGAAAAACAAAGGAAAAATTTAAACTATTGTATGAAGAGACGGTTTTACATAAAGAGTTGTTGCAAAAGAAGTCTCAAGAATTGGCTTTAGGGGCTTATAGTCCTTGCCGCACGAAAGAGACTGAGGCTTTTTGTGTTAAGCCGCAAAGTTTTTCCCTTGTCGGTGCTTTGAAGATGGTCATAAAAATCGAGGCCAAGCTTTTAAGCCTTTATAAAAAACTAAAAACCGATAAGATTTTTCTGGATAAAGAGCTTTGCGTTAAATTGATCAGGGACGTTTCAAACCATCTTAAAACAGCGCAAAAAGAGATGCGTTTTATACAGGACAAGGAACTTATTACGGCCATGGATTCGCCTGAATATCCGACGTGGCTCAATAAGACATTAGATTAGATTGTTTTATGGGTAAGATGATGAGCCCACCGCTTGGGCACTTAAAAATTTTTTCCTAAATTGCCGGAAAATATTTTTGAAGTAAGCGTTGAGGTTGATTTTGCAAGGCAAAAAAACTCCGAATTTTTCTAGATTAGAGAAATCAAGGTAGAAAATCCGGAGTTCGTTCGTCCATCATTGAAGCAACGACGGACTCACGAAGGAGGCCTGTTATGCCAACGGTTAAAGTTTACTCGACGCCCACGTGTCCTTATTGTATTCGATTGAAAGAGTATTTAAAGCAGCATGGCGTGATCTTTGAAAATATCGATGTTTCGCTTGACCAGAAGGGCCTGCAGGAGATGATCGATGTCTCAGGGCAAATGGGCGTGCCGGTGGTTAAGATTGATTCAGAAATTATCGTTGGATTCGATCAGGAAAGAATAGATGGAAAGCTGGGTTTATAATTATGCTTGAGCTGGTTATTATTGGCGGTGGCCCGGCAGGCGTGACAGCCGCAATCTACGCGGCCAGAAAAAGAATCGATTTTGTCATGGTGACTCAGGATATCGGTGGTCAAACAGCCTGGAGCGCCGATGTCGAAAATTATACGGGGTATCAGTTTATTTCCGGGCTCGAACTTGTAAAAAAATTCGAAGAACATCTGAAACAATTTGATATCAAGTTAAGAAAAAATGAAGATGTTGTAAGAATAAAAAAGACGGCGCTTGGGTTTTTGACAGAAACAAAAAAATCAACATTTGAGAGCCGTTCGGTTTTGATCGCCTCAGGCAGGCGGCCGCGTTTGCTCAACGTGCCCGGGGAAGAGACATTTAAGAGCCGCGGCGTGACATACTGCGCGACATGCGATGGCCCGGTTTTCGCGAATAAAACCGTTGCCGTGATCGGCGGGGGGAATTCCGCCCTGGACGCCACATTGCAGTTGATCAATATTGCGGATAAGGTTTATCTTATTAATGCCGCGCCTAAACTGAGCGCTGACGCGATCATGTGTCAGAAGGCCTTAACTTCGCCGAAGGTCGAAGTTATTAATAAGGCAGTAGTGAAAGAAATCTACGGAAAGCAGTTCGTCGAAGGGATCAAGCTGGATGTGAATGGCGCCCTTCGGGATCTGCCTTTAAAGGGTATATTTATTGAAATTGGCTCTGCGCCAAATTCAGATATTATTGATTTTGTTGACAAGAATGACAGCAATGAAATTGTCATAGATCAGTCAAACAGGACAAGCGCTTCCGGTGTTTTTGCTGCCGGCGATGTTACGAATGTCCCTGAGAAACAGATTGTTGTGGCCGCGGGAGAAGGCGCTAAGGCGATTTTGGGAATTTTTAAATATCTGATGACCCTGTCGTAAAAGAAAGAAGAAAGAGAGGGTGCAAGATTTGAAGTATTGTGTTGTTTTCATTACAGCACCTTGTGGCCTTGAGCCGAAGCGTTTGGCAAAAAGGCTCTTAAGCAAAAAATTGTGCGCTTGTGTTAATATTATTAATTCGATCGATTCATTTTTTTGGTGGAAGTCAAAGATTGATTCAGCGCGCGAAGCGTTATTGATCTTAAAGACGAAACAAAGCCTTCTTGTGCCACTTATTAAAGAGGTTAAGGCTGTTCATAGTTATTCAGTTTGTGAGGTTATCGCTCTGCCCATTGTCGGCGGTAACGCAGACTATCTTAAATGGATTTCAGAATCTTGTTAGTTTTTTATTTTATTTAAGGAAAGGATGGAAAAATGAATCTTGGAGGCAGTCCTTTTGATTTTATTCTGGCCTTTGGTGCCGGCATATTGGTAAGTTTTTCACCCTGCATGTATCCTTTGCTTCCCATTACGATTGGTTTTATCGGCGCTTCAGCTAAAAAGGACAGATTTCACCATTTTCTTTTAAGCCTGATCTATGTTTTTGGGATGTCTTTGACATATTGCGCTTTGGGAGTGTTCGCGAGTTTAACCGGGAAAATTTTTGGCCAGATCTCGACAAGCCCAATTTCTTTCTTTATCATCGGCAATATCTGTATACTCCTGGGGTTGTCGATGTTGGGTGTTTTTGAATTGCACATGCCTAATTTTTTCCTGAATAAACCCAAAAAGAGAAAATCAAAATTTTCTATATTTCTTTTAGGCGTAACTTCAGGCTTGATCGTTGGGCCGTGCACGACACCTGTTTTAGGAGGTATTTTGGTCTATGTGGCAACGAAACAGAATATCGCTTACGGGGCTTTTTTACTTTTTAGTTTTGCCTACGGGATGGGGGCCCTTTTAATTTTAGCAGGCACTTTTAGCGCTGTTTTAGCCGGTATGCCGAAATCAGGACAGTGGTTGTATCGAATAGAAAAAATGGGCGGGATTTTGTTGATCCTCGCTGGAGAATACTTTTTGATCAATATGGGGAGGGCGTTGGTATGAAAAATAGAGGAAAAAAGTTCATCGGATTTTTTATTATATTTGTTTTTCTTTTGTCTATGCCGAATCCTAGCGCTTTGGCTCTGGCTTCTGCCAAAGAGGAAAAAGCTCAAGATGACATGGCAGCCGATTTTAAGTTAGATACCGCCAGCGGTAAAACCGTCCATTTAAAAGAGCTGCGCGGCAAGGATCTGGTGCTGTTGTTTTTTGCGACGTGGTGCCCTTATTGCCAGAAAAAAATTAAGAACATGACGAAGAATCAGGAGACCTATAAAAAAGACGGCGTTGAAATAATCTTGATCGATGTCGGCGAAAGCGCGCGACAGGTGAGTTCCTTTGCTTCTAAGGAGAAAGTTCCTTTTGATATTCTTTTGGACATGGATTCCAAGACAGCAATGGAGTATGACGTTAGAGGCGTTCCTACCTTTGTTTTAGTTTCCAAGGAAGGAAAGATCTTGTATTTTGACAATGAGATGCCGTCTAACTACAAGAAGATTTTTAAATAAGGTTTCGCACTACGCGTTTTTTTGGCATCCTTTTTAGTTTTCTGTGGATAGCGCCAGTGAAACAAAAGATTTTTCCCTTCAGGCGACTTTGACGATCATTGTCGCAATGGGGCATTCCGCTTTTCCCGAACTTTCCCTTGACTTTAGTGGAGAGACCTGTATAATTAATAATAATAACGATTATTAATAATACCATCATCCTCACTGAAAGAGAAGACCCTTCCTTTTTAAAAAAATTGATAAGAACACAGGGTTTTTGAACACACGCCAAAGCCTTTAAAGGCTGTCAGAAGAAGGATGGTTTTTCTATTTTTTTGAAAAAGGAAAAATCAATCATTAAAAATTTTTTTCTCATTTAGCCATAGCCAGAAAAAAATAAAAAGAAGCTGTCTTTTAATATACAATCTGTCTCAAGCAGGCAGGAATAAATAAAGGAGTTGGCATGAAAAAGGATGAAGAGAAAGAGAGTGGTTATCGCATCACTAAGCAAAGGCAGAAAATACTGGAGCTTTTGACTAATACCAAAGAACATCCGACGGCGGATCAGATTTATAAAAAGCTTAAAGGAAAATTCCCGCGTTTAAGCTTAGGGACGGTTTATAGAAATTTGCGTATTTTGAAAGAGCAGGGGCAGATTTGGGAACTTGATTTTGGCACAGGCTTAAGCCATTTTGATGCGGTGCTGCATTCTCATTACCATTTTATCTGCAAGAATTGCCACAAGATCTACGATATCCGCATACCCGCGATCAAGGAACTCGACGATCGTGTCCGGACAATGACGGGATTCCGCATTTATTCTCATCGTTTGGAATTTTTTGGGCTTTGTGATTCTTGTAATGAGCGCCAGATGGCGCATTGATGGCGCGTTCTTTTAAGCCTATAGAGGGCTTGTTCCTGGCTTTAGGCCCTAAGTTTAAAATGTCAGGCGAAAAATCTTTGAAAGAAGTTGTTAAGAGGCAGGGATAATAAAAACCTTGATTTAAAGATCGTTACCTAATATAATGGAAATTCATTTTAGAGAAAAAGTACCCTTAAATATGCAAATGAAGGAGGATTTAGATGAAAGAAATTAGGATTCATGCGAGAGCCGGCCAGGGGGCTATCACAACGGCCAGTCTCTTAGGATATGCCTATTTTTTAAAAGGCCAGTATCCCTATGCATTCCCACATTTTGGCGCCGCACGTATGGGCGCTCCGATGAATGCTTTTGTCAGGATCGATGAGAAACCCGTGCGCTTAAGAAGTCAGGTTTATAATCCAGACTACCTTTTGGTCGTGGATGCGACGCTTATGCGTGGATTTGATTGTTATGTGGGTTTTAATGATGACGGCGTGGCTATTGTCAATGAGCGGGAAGGGATCGAGATCCCCAAGCCTAAGGGGCATCAGAAACTTTATATCGTCCCAGGAAACAAGATTTCCACAGAGATCATGGGCAAGACTTTATTGGGCAATACCGTTCTTTTAGGGGCCTATGCCGCGGCCACAGGGCAGCTGACCTTAGAAGATCTCAATAACGCTATTCGCCATCGCTTCGCAGAAAAAGGCGAAAAAATCGTGAATTTGAATATTGAAGCCCTGAAAAAGGGTTATGAATTTGTTAAGAATAGTAAAAATTAAATTCTGAAAAATCTTAAAAATAGGAGCAGAACATGCAAGGTCATATGACGTCAAAGCCGGGTTCAAGCACGGCCAATAAAACAGGGTCTTGGCGCGTTGAGCAGAAGCCCAAGTATCTACAGAAAGATTGCATCGCTTGCAAGATGTGCGTTTTAGCCTGTCCGGAAGGCATTGTGACGGGTGAAGGGAAGAATACATTCCGCTGTGATCTGGCGTATTGCAAAGGATGCGGTTTGTGCGCGGCGATCTGTCCCAAAAAAGATATTGAGATGGTGCCAGAAATAGAGAAGAAGTAGAAGATTGACCCTAAAACATTACTCCGTATTTTTCTAAAATTGGGAAATTAAGGTAGAAAATCCGGAGTTCACACGTCCACCATTGAAGCAATGGTGGACTCATGAAGGAGCTATAATGAAAGAATTTATTGAAGGTTCACATGCAGTTGCTGAGATTATCAAGAGGTGTAAACCCGGCGTGGTTTCCGCTTATCCTATAACTCCGCAGACGCATATTGTTGAAGATTTGGCGCAGATGGTCGCCGACAAAGAGCTTAATGCCCAGTGTGTCAATGTTGAAAGCGAGCACTCCGCCGCTTCTGTTGTGTTAGGCGCCGAAGCCGCAGGGGTTCGTTCTTATACAGCTACCAGTTCTCAAGGGTTGCTGTTGATGACAGAAGTTATTTTTAACATCGCAGGGATGCGTTTGCCTCTGGTTTTGACATGCGCCAATCGCGCCATTTCAGCGCCGATCAATATCTGGAATGATCAGCAGGATGTGATGACCGTACGTGATTCCGGTTGGATCCAGTTGTTCGCGGAGACAAATCAGGATGTGGTTGATCTTCATCTTCAGGCGTACAAAATCGCTGAAGATCCGCGTATGATGGTCCCGGTGATGGTCAATATGGACGGATTTATTTTGACGCACGGGATGGAAGTTGTGGATATGCCTTCTCAGGAAGAGGTGGACAAATTTTTGCCTCCTTATGTAACAGATTATAAACTGGATGTCGATAATCCAAAAACAATGGGTTATCTGGCTGATCCGGATTACTATTTAGAGATTCGTTATATCTTAGAAAAAACTTTAAGAGAAGCCTTAGGCGTTATTCCTGAAGTTGCCGAACAGTTCAAGAAGGCTTTTAAGAGAGACAGCTTCGGCCTCATTGAAGGCTATAAGCTTGAAGGGGCTGAAAAAGTTTTTGTGGCCATGGGGTCTGTTTGCGGCAGTATCCGCGACGTGGTGGATGAACTGAGGGCTAAGGGTGAAAAAGTCGGACTCTTGAAAGTCATTTGTTATCGTCCATTCCCGAAAGATGCTATCGCCGCGGCTTTAAGCAAAGTTCGTGAAGTGGCCGTTGTGGATAAGAGTATTTCTTTGGGGGCTTATGGGCCTCTTTATACCGATTTAACAAGTGCTTTGTCTTCTTCGGGCTGCAAGATCCCTAAGGTGAGCGGATTTATTTTAGGGCTCGGCGGACGGGATATTACGAAGAAATCTATCGCCGATGTTTATGATCGCCTGGGTGGAAAACAGGTTGATTGTGAATTTATGGGATTAAAACAGGAATTACTTAAAGATTGTAAATAAATTGATGAGCCCGTCGCTTAAACATCCTAAAAAACTTTTCAATTTTTTTAGGATAAGCGTCGAGGTTAATTTTGTAGAGTATCAAAACTTATTGTAGACAAAATTAAGGAGATCAAAATGGCAGAAACTTTATTTAAGCCCGGTCATACAGCGTGTGCGGGTTGCGGTCAGGCGATCGGCGCGCGTTTAGTTCTTGATGCGGCAGGTAAAAATACGATTATTTGTAATAATACGGGATGTCTGGAAGTGTTTTCTACTAAATATCCTGAATCCGCGTGGAGCGTGCCTTTTGTCCATTCGCTTTTTGAAAATTGTTCGGCAGTGGCTTCAGGCGTGGAATCCGCTTTGAGATTTTTAGGAAAAAAAGATTCTATCAATGTGATCGCTCAGGCCGGAGACGGCGGCACAGCGGATATCGGGCTGCAGGCGCTTTCAGGAATGCTGGAGAGGGGGCACGATGTCCTTTTTGTCTGCTATGATAATGAAGCCTATATGAATACCGGTATTCAAAGAAGCGGCCTTACTCCGACATTAACGAATACAACAACGACACCGACAGGAGACGTTTCCAGTGGTAATCCGCGTCCCAAAAAACCCATGCCGGAGATCACGAATGCTCATGGGATTCCATATGTTGCGACAGCTTCCGTTGGATTTCCTTTAGACATTCAGAAAAAAGTCAAGAAGGCCTTAAGCATTAAAGGCCCTAAGTATATGCAGATCCATGTGCCGTGTCCTTTGGGATGGCAGCATGAATCCAACAAGACTTTCGAAGTGGCTAAATTAGCCGTTGAAACGGGTCTTTACCCGCTTTTTGAATATGAAAACGGTCAATTGCTGCCGAGGAAAATGGCCACGATCAAGCCTGTTGAAGAATATCTTAAGACCCAGGGAAGATTTAAGCACTTGCTTAAAAATCCCGAGGCCATCAAGCAGATCCAGGATATCGCTGACGCTAATATCAAGAAGTATGGTTTGAAGGCAGAAGCGTAAGAAGTTGTAACGGGTTGCCATATCTTTTAGAAGGTAAAAGTCACCCGCCGCTTATGCTCCTAAAAAACTTTTCAAGTTTTTTAGGAAAGCGTCGAGGTTAATTTTGCAATGTAAGAAGCCTATAATATGCAAAATTAAGGAGGCTGTCATGGAAAAGTGGGAATGTTTGGTATGTGGATATATCTATGATCCTGCAATCGGAGATGATACGCAGGGGATCAAGCCTGGCACAAAATTTGAAGACCTCCCGGACTCTTGGGTTTGTCCTGAGTGTGGTGTTACAAAAGATAATTTTAAGAAACTCACCTAGTGTCATTTGAAACGTTCCTTTATCGTCGCAAATCCAAAAGCTTAAGAATTTTGTAAGACATAATTATTTAAAAAATATGACTCCTCAGGAACATCAGGATTCACTTCTTAGCTGGGAAGAAGCTCAAGGGTTTTTGGGGCTTTCTAAGGCTTTTCTTCCGACTTGTGGAACGATTTTGTTCCGGCCCGTTGAATTCTTCAGGCAATTTGTTTTTCCTTCCTCTGTCAGTACCTTGACACGTGTGAGAGCCGCCGTAGTTTTTGCTCTTCTTTTAGGGTATGCCAAGCTTTTTTTTGAAATGCTTAACATGGTGTGGCTGAAAGTTTTTTTAAAGAGCCCCGCGGGCACCGATTTTTCAACGCTGCCATTATTTTTCTTAAATTCTCCGCTTGTTATTTTAAGGCCGCTGGTTTCTTTTGTCGTGACCTCGGGCCTTCTTTTTTTAGGCATTAAGTTTGTTTTGGGTTTTGATAAAAAGTTTCTTCCCGTGTTTCTCGTTGTTTGTTATCAGAGCGCTTCGGATCTTTTTTTAATGATCCCAGTCATCGGGGGTTTATTATCCATCGTATGGTCTGTGGCCCTTATTTTGATCGGTATCCGTGAAGTTTATGGCGTTAATCTGGGCCGTTCCCTTTTGGCCGCCATCGTCATTCCGGGCATTTTTCTGTTTTCCGTAGTTTTGGCTATCGGGCCGTCGATCAGCAGGTGGGTCATTTCTCTTTATCCTGAAGCGCGGTCGCAAATGGTAAAATTCAATGATTTGAGCGCCTATGCTTCCACAATTGCTATCGTGTCGGCTGCTGAAAATTATAAAAAAGATTTAGGGTTTTATCCGGTGCATCTGGGTGTTTTAGGAAAATATCTTTCCAGCGATGTGATGGCGGACGTGACCCGATCGTCATCGGGCTCGGGATATTCCTATCGTTATGAGCGCCCGGATGACCAGCATTTCAGTCTTTACGTTCAGCCGCAGGCTGATATTGTGACGGGAAAATTAAAGTTTTACGCTGATAACACGGGGAAGATCCATTTTGACGGCCCCGAGGGTCTTGAGATTAAAACACTCGAAGAAGTTGAAAAAAAGATTTTTGAAAAGCCCTAAAAAGGGAGGTGCCTATGCTTTGTGAACTAAAAAATAAGATCTATTGGGTAGGTGCTGTTGATTATAATACACGGGATTTCCACGGTTTTGAGATACCCTCAGGGACATCTTACAATGCTTATTTGATTGTTGACGAGAAGATCGCCCTTGTCGATACGGTTAAAAAGGAATTTTGCGGCGATTTATTGGCTCATGTGCGCCAGGTAACGGCACTTGAAAAAATCGACTATCTTATCGTCAACCATGTGGAGACAGATCATTCCGGAGCCCTCCCAGAATTTTTAAAAGCAGCGCCTCAGGTAAAAATCATTTGTTCGGCAAAGGGTAAGGAGGGGCTTTTAAAACATTATCAAATAGCGGATAAAAATTTTCAGATTGTTAAAACAGGCGATTCGCTTTCTTTAGGAAAAAAAACTTTAAAGTTTATTTCTGCGCCAATGGTGCATTGGCCGGATAGCATGTTTACGTATTGCCTGGAAGATAAAGTTTTGTTGCCGAATGACGCTTTTGGCCAGCACTTGTCACATCCGAAGCGTTTTGCTGATGAAATCGGCGAAGATCTCTGCATGGAAGAGGCGGCTAAATATTACGCCAACATCCTTATGCCCTTAGGGAATGTTATTATTAAAAAAATAGAAGAGTTGGAGCATCTTGGCCTTGAGGTTGAGATTATTGCTCCGAGCCACGGAGCGATCTGGAGAAAAAATATTCCGCGCATCATCGCTGCGTATAAGGATTGGACGAATTTTAAATCAAAACCTAAGGTGGTGATCGTCTATGATACAATGTGGGAATCAACCGACAAAATGGCGCGGCATTTATCTGAAGTTTTAGCGCAAGAGTCGATAGAAGTGAAATTGTATCGTTTACGGAAGAACGACGGGAGTGCTATCGTACGCGATATCTTGGATGCAAGCGTGCTTTTGATCGGTTCACCGACTTTGAACACGGATATGTTTTGGACGGTTGGCGGCTTTTTAACCCATTTGCGAGGGCTAAAACCAAAAAATAAGAAAATTGGGATTTTTGGTTCTTATGGTTGGGCAGGCGGCGCAAGTAGTGCTATCCGCAAAGAGGTGGAAGGCATGGGGTTAGAGGTTATAGAGCCCGTTTTGGAAGTTGTTTATGTTCCTGGCGAAGAAGAGTTGAGGAAAATTGAAGATTATGCTAAAGTAATTGTCCGGATCGTACAGACAAGGTGAATCACTCCTGGCTTAAGCACTTGTAAATTTCATGCCAGCATGTTTGGGCATGAAATTTACTACGTAAGCTGCGGAGCTGATTTTTGAAGGTATAGAAACCGTAATAAGGCAAAATCAGGGAGGTGCGCTATGGGAGAAAAATTCAGAAAGACGTCAGGCGTGGATTTAAAAGAGATCATAGCTGATCTTAACAGGGCCTATTGTGATGAGTGGCTGGCTTTTTATGCTTATACTTTTGCGGCCCAGGCTGTTTCGGGTCAAGGCTACGAAGATATGCAGGAGTTTTTGTCGAAAATAGCCAAAGAAGAACTTGAGCATCAGGATGAAGTGGCGGATATGATCATCAAGCTTGGAGGGATGCCAACTGTTAATTTTGGTGACATAGAAAAGAACGCGAATGCGCCTTATCCTATGCCTCCGAAGAAGACTGACGACTATGCCAAGATCATTGAATTTGTTTTAGAAGCCGAAGCCGGCGCGATCGATGTTTATCGTAAAATTGCCAAAAAGACATTTGGCAAAGAAGATGTCGTGTATCAATTAGTCACACATATCTTGAGCGAAGAAGTCAATCACGAAGAGATATTTGAGAATCTTAAATAAAAAAAGTTACACGTTGCAGGTTGCACGTTTCACGTCAAAAGCATAAAAATTTATTTTTTGGATCCAATCGTCGTAAAGCGTGGTACTTGATACGTGGGACAGAAATCAAACGGAGGTATTAACATGTCTAAGGTCGTTGTAGATGCATCAACATGCGTAGGTTGTGGATTATGCGAACAGAATTGTCCTGAAGTTTTTGAAATGAAGGACGACGGCATCGCGCACGTGAAAGCCCAGGCCTGTTCCAGCTGTAATTTAAAAGATGTGGCTGAGCAATGTCCGGTGAATGCGATCAGCGTAAGCTAATTAAAAAAGACCGCCTTTTTGATAATCAATAGGGCGGTCTTTTTGTCTATAGTCCAAGGTCAATAGATTTTATTTTTTTCTATCGACTATCGACTATGGACTATGGACCAATTATGCACGAAGCGTTTTTCTACGAAAAACTAAAAGACGGCCAGGTCCGTTGTTTTCTTTGCCCTCATTTTTGTCAGATCAAGGAGGGTAAGGCCGGGTTTTGCGGTGTGCGCCTTAACCAGGGGGGTGAACTTTTTACTTCAAACTACGGGCGTGTTTCTTCTCTTGCGCTTGACCCAATCGAAAAAAAACCGCTGTATCATTTTCATCCCGGAGAATTCATCCTTTCCGCCGGAACTGTGGGCTGCAATTTGTCCTGTCTTTTTTGTCAAAACTGGAGTATTTCCAAAGAGATCAAGACTCCTACGGAATTGGTCACATCGCGTGCGTTGATCGAAAAAGCCAAAGAATTGAATTCATTCGGCATCGCTTATACCTACAACGAACCTTTTATCTGGTATGAGTTTGTCTATGAAACAGCGAAGTTGGCGCACGAGGCGGGCTTGAAAAATGTGCTTGTGACCAATGGGTATGTTACTGCGGAGCCTTTGGAGAGACTTCTTCCTCTCATCGATGCCATGAATATTGATTTAAAATCTATTCGAGGAGAGTTTTACGAAAACGTTTGTTCGGGAAGTGTTGAGGAAGTTCTTGGAACGATCAAGCGTGCTGTTTTGAGCTGTCATGTGGAATTGACCAATTTGATCATTTCATCATTGAACGATAGCGACAAGGATTTAAAGGACCTGGTTGATTGGATTTATGTTAATGCCGGAGATTCGGTGCCGCTTCATTTTTCGCGATATTTTCCTTGTTATAAAATGAACCTGCCTCCAACGCCTCGCAAGACTTTAGAGCGCGCCGCAACGATCGCTAAGAAAAAATTAAAGCATGTCTATCTGGGGAATATTTAAAGGAACGTTTTTTGAATGTAAGAAGCGTATCCTTTAGCGAGAATATTTCGGGTTTGGATTATCAGCCCGTAATTCCACCTTGAGTAAATAGGCAGTTTTATTGATCTCATTTTTTATATCCTGAGATTTTCTTAAAAGCGCTTGTGCTCTCGGGCCGAATTTTCCATCGGATAAGGCGTCAAAATAAGAAATCATCGTATCGTAAAAATCCAAAGTCAAATTATGGATTTTCAGGCATTCTAAGCATGCTGATGCGGATAAGGATTGTTCCCTTGATTTATAGTGTCTAAAAATTTTTTCCGCCTGGTTTGCCAGAGACTTCCAATCCGCAAAAGACTTGTTATCCGTAGGTTTGTTTTTCATTTGTGCGGCGATTGGCGCGGTTTCTTTCTCAGAGTTATTGATGTATTCCGACCATTGCTTCAGGTATTCGTTAATTCGAGAAGACTGGGTATTTTTTTTCGCGGGGCTTGAGGGGCTTTTTGATGTCTGTTGACAGAAAGCAGGAGAGGCAAGAAAGATAGATAAGAAGATATTTAAGAGAAATAGTTTTTGTTTTCGCATAAATTTTCCTTTTGTTCAAAGTTTATCTTATTTTTTCTTCGTCCACGTAGCTTACGAGTCCTGCCTTATTTTTAAGATTTTCAAAAAAATCATTGAAGAATTTATTGCGTTTTTGCTCAAGAAGCTGTTTGGTGAATTCTTCTTTTTCTTTCAGGAATTTTTCTTCTACAATTTTTTTGGTCTCGATATTTTTAATGCAATAAAATCCCTGTTCTAAAGCGATTGTCTTGTCCGCCACAGCACCTGGGTCGAGTTTAAAGGCCTCAACTTTCAGCGGTTGGGCCAGGCCGATCTCAGGGATGTAGGCCTCACGGGAAAATAAGGGGGTTTCTTTCACCTGGGTTAATAGTTCTTTGGCTGCGTTTTCAAAAGACTGATTTTCAACCTTGATCTTTAAGAGGAATTTTTCCGCTTGTCTGAGACTTTCCGCTTTCGATTTTTCAAGTATCAAGGCTTCCTTGACCTTTTCTTTAGCTTCTTTAAAATCAGGGATGTAAGCCTGTTTCTTTTCTTTGATTTTAAACAGGTAAACGCCGCGCTTGAGCACTACGACTTTACTGATATTGTCTTGAGGAAGATCAAATAAAAGCGTCGAGAGTTCCGGAAGCCAGCCTAAAGTAGGGATAGGGTCGGCAAGACGAAAGAGCCCTGTCTCTTTTACGTCAACGTTGGCTTTCGAAGCAGCTTTTTGAAAATCTTCTCTTTTTGTGTCTGAATAGATGCCTTCGATTTTTTTGGTCAGCGCCTCTTTATCTTCTTGAGACGTGTTTTCCTTGAATTCGGCATAGACATACAGGACGTTGATTTGCGGCGGTACCTTGAATTGTTCTTTTGATTTCTCGTAGAAATTGTTTATTTCTTCATCAGTTACGGTTATTTTATCCTTTTCTTTATCCGCGCTGAAGAAAACATACTGGATGCGTGTTTCTTCATTTTGCTTGAGATATTCTTCTTTTATTTCAGGCTCGGTGACTGTGACGGAAGCGGTGACTTGCTTGAAAACTTCGCCAAGGGATAAATTTTGCCGCATCACTTCTTCAAAAGTCCTTCCAGGAAGATTTAAGAAATACTGCAGGAATGCCTTGTAGGTTTGTTCGTCAAAGCGTCCGTTCCTTTGGAACATCGGCATCTGCGTGATCGTAGCAATGACCTCGCTGTCCTGTATTTTGATCTTTCTTGCCTTTGCTTCGTGGAGAAGGATGAGCCGGCTCCATGCAGCTTCAATCGGGTTGAAGTAAGACCGGATCGCCTGATCCGCTGATTCTCCTAATTGAATCTTTACCTGGATCTTCCAGCCGGTCAGCGCCTCTTGGAAGGCATCTCGGCTGATTTTTTTCCCAAAAATAATACCGGCATAACCGGATTTATCGTTTTTTTCAAGGACGCTGGCAGAGCCCCAGATGACGAAGGCGGGAATGATGATGATGGCTAAACAATAAAAAATTCTTTTGGTGACTTTCTTTTTGCGTAATAGTTTGAGCATGAAAACTCCATTCTAAGGGTGCAGGGGCCAGGGATGTGGTATCGGCTTGCTGGTGCCTGATGCCGGTTGCCTGATGCCTGAAAGTTGATTATTTTCTATTTGAACATCTAAAACGGACTCATTATACATCGCTACTTTTTCCTTTACAAAGCAAATTTTAAAATGTATAATGACGCCGCTGTTAAAAAATTATGGAGAATTTGATATGAATCAGGGAACCAGAAAATTAAAGTTAGGCTTGCCAAAAGGGAGTCTGAGCGAAGCGACCTTGAAAATGTTTGCCAAGGCCGGATTTAACGTTGTCGCCAGCTCACGTTCCTATATACCTTCCATTGATGACGTCGAAATAGAACCTATTATGCTCAGGGCGCAGGAGATGTCCCGCTATGTGGCGGATGGCGTCTTAGATTGCGGCATTACAGGCAATGATTGGATTTTAGAGAATAAGTCCGATGTTGTTCGTCTGGCGGATTTGGCTTATGCCAAACAGAGCATGAACCCTGTCCGTTGGGTATTGGCTATCCCTGAATGTTCGTCGATCAAGTCTGTTAAAGACTTAAATGGAAAACGCATCGCGACGGAGTTGGTGCAGGTCACAAAAGATTATTTGAAGAAGAACAAGGTTTCTGCCGACGTAGAATTCAGCTGGGGGGCGACAGAGGTTAAGGTTGCCGCCAAGCTTGTTGACGCGATTGTTGAGTTGACTGAAACAGGTTCTTCCTTAAGGGCCCATAATTTAAAAGAGATTGCCACGATCTGTGTTTCGACGACCCAGTTTATCGCCAATAAAGCGGCTGTCCAGGATTCCTGGAAGAAAAAAAAGATGAGTGAGATCATTCTTCTTTTAAAAGGCGCGATCGAGGCGGAAGGTAAAGTGGGATTGAAGATGAATGTCCCTGCCGCAAAATTGGAGTCTTTGCTGAAGATCCTGCCGGCGCTGCGGCGTCCGACGATTTCAAATCTTTCGGATAAAAAATGGGTTGCCGTAGAAACAATCATTGAAGAAAAATTGGTGAGAAAAATTATTCCGGCGCTTAAAGAAGCAGGCGCTGAAGGGGTTATCGAGTATTCTTTGAATAAATTGATACAATAATTAAAAACTGCCGGTTTGAAAAATTCGAAGCACGAAGCACTAAATTCGAAACAAATTCGAATGTTCTAATTTTCGAAAATTAGAATTTTAAAAATTTTTCGGATTTCGAAATTCGGATTTCGGGTTTTTTAAAAGATGTTATATCAATGGGTTTTGTTATCTTAACCCAAAAACGAGAGGTACAAAATGCCTTGTGGAAGAAAGAGAAAAAGAAGAAAGATAAAGACGCATAAAAGAAAAAAAATGCGTCGTAAACTCAGACATCTCAAGAAAAGAGACTGGGGATGAGGCTGGCCTCTTTTTAAAAAAGAGGCGCGAGTCTTTTTAAGAGCCTGCCAAGGTACCTTTATATAAGCAAAGGGATTGGTTTCTCTTCGTTTTCCCGTTTCAAATATTTTGGCGAGATTGTTTTAAAGAGATATGAGAACCCTGTTGCTTGAGAGCCGCAAGGCTTCGATAATTTTTTTATTTGGTCTTGGGCTGATTCTGTGTTCTTGTATTGATGATGGATTAAAGAGCCGCAAGAGTTCACAGGCCTACGGCAATTATATCAAGGGTTTGTTGTATGATCGTTCGAACCAGACCGATCAGGCCCTTCAGTATTATCGTCAGGTTCAGGGGTCAGAAAAAGATGTGCCGGCCCTGTATTTTCAGATTGGTTTTGATTATCTGCGTCTGAAAAAGTTCGAAGAGGCCGCGGGTGCATTTGAGAGCGTCATACGCCTAACACCCCAAGATGATCAGGCGCGTTATATTCTCGCATTGGTTTATGCTCAGCTTAATGAAATTAAAAAATCCGCGGATCAGTACGAAATCCTTCTTGAAAAGAAATTACAAGAAAAACAATCAAATATTCAGCTGAGACTTATTTTGTCTCAGCTCTATTTTTTTGAAAAAGATTTTTCCCGGGTTAAAGATCATTGTAAGAAAATTTTAGAAATCGCTCCTTTGAATGAATCCGCTTTTTTTATGCTGGCGATCGTCGCCAATGAAGAAGGACGATTTGATGAGGCCATCGCCGGGTTTAAGGAAATTTTATCGCGTAATCCTGAATCCGCGGATGCGATGAATTCCCTGGCGTATCTGTATGCTGAGCAGGATATGGAGTTGGAAAAAGCGCTCGAGTTGGCGGAGAAAGCCGTGCGAAGCGATCCTTCCAATGGCTCTTTTGTTGATACCTTAGGCTGGGTTTATTTTAAATTGGGTGAAACAGAAAAGGCTTTTGAATATTTGAAAACGGCTTCTGTCCTTTTGTTGGATCCTGTTATTTTAGACCATCTGGCTCAAGTGTATCATAAAAAAGGGATGGGAAAAGAAGCCAGAGAGAATTGGCTAAGATCTTTAAGGCTGGACCCGTCAAAAAAAGAGATCAGGGAAAAACTAAAAAATCTAAAGTGAGAAAAGCCCATGTTAGATAATAAAAAAATCGCTGAACTGGAAGAGAAGGCCCGGGAAATCCGGGTTATGATCATTAAGATGCTTGCACGCGCAGGATCAGGGCATCCGGGCGGATCTTTGTCGAGCGCGGATTTTTTAACCTGTTTATATTTCTCGGTCATGCGGCACAATCCCCGTGATCCCAACTGGCCTGATCGCGACCGTTTCCATCTTTCTAAAGGTCATTGCTGTCCGGTTTTTTATTCTGTTTTGGCTGAGGCCGGGTATTTTCCTAAAACCGAGCTTTTAAATTTAAGAAAATTCGGCGCGATGCTTCAGGGCCATCCGGATCGACATACCCCCGGCGTGGATGTGTGCAGCGGTTCTTTGGGGCAGGGATTGTCGGTGGCGTTGGGGATGAGCCTGGCGGCCAAGATCGATAAAAAAGATTATCGCGTGTACTGCCTTATGGGAGATGGCGAGGTCCAGGAAGGCAATATCTGGGAAGCGGCCATGGCTGCGGCCCATTATAAGTGCGATAATCTCTGCGCTATTTTAGATTATAACGGTTTTCAGATTGACGGTCGCGTTGCGGACGTTATGGCAATAGAGCCATTGGCTGATAAGTGGCGCGCTTTTGGGTGGTACGTGATCGAACTTGATGGCCATAATATGTCCGCCATTTACAAGGCTTTGAATACTGCGAAAAAAATTAAAGAAAAACCGACTATTTTAATTGCTAAAACCATTAAAGGCAAAGGCGTCTCTTTCATGGAGAATGTCGTTGATTTTCACGGCCGTTCTCCGTCGGAAGAAGAGACCCAGCTTGCTTTAAAAGAACTTAAAGGAGAGTAATCTTTTTATGGCTGAGATGCTTTACGCACGCGATGTTTACGGAAAAACTTTAGTGGAGCTGGGGAAGCGAAGTGCCGATGTCGTTGTTTTGGATGCGGATCTTTCCGGTTCGACACGCACAGGCATATTCTTAAAAGAATTTCCTGAGCGGTTTTTTAATTTCGGCGTTGCGGAACAGAACATGATGGCGACCGCCGCGGGGCTGGCAAGTTGCGGTAAAGTTGTTTTTGTTTCAACGTTTGCCATGTTTGCCAGCGGGCGTGCCTGGGATCAGGTGAGGAATACGATTTGTTATAGTGATTTTAATGTTAAGATCGTGGCAACACATGCCGGCATCACTGTCGGGCCGGATGGGGCCAGTCACCAGGCGGTGGAAGATATTGCTCTCATGCGTTCGATTCCGAATATGAAAATTATTGTTCCCTGCGATGGCCCTGAAACCCGTGAAGCTGTTTTAACGGCCTTTGAGACAAATGGGCCTTTTTATATCCGGCTCGGACGTTCTAAGGTGCCGACGTTGGAAAAGCGGCCTTCTTTCAAACTGGGTAAGGGGTACATTTTGCGCGATGGCAGTGATGTAACTTTGGTGGCGTGTGGGCTTATGATTCATGAAGCGTTAAAGGCCCAGGAGGCGCTCGCCAAAGAAAAGATTTCTGCCCGCGTCATTAGCATGCCGACTATTAAACCTTTGGATGGGGATCTGCTTCTTGAGGCGGCCCATGAAACAAAAGGGCTTGTCGTTTGCGAAGAGCATTCTGTCATCGGCGGACTAACTTCTTCCTGTGCCGAATTTTTGTCTGAAAGATATCCCACCAGGATACTCGGTATAGGTGTGCGCAATAGATTTGGCCAGTCGGGTGATGAAAAATCCCTTTTGAAAGAGTATAAATTAACCAGCGATGATATCGTTGCCTCGGCCAAGACCCTGGTTTAGTTAAGCAAGTATTATAAGAGCAGGCCTGACATGAACGCAGCCATCGCCCAGAGCCCCAATTCCTCCCAAGCAAAATCCCTTCAAATTGTTTCATACGCTAAGCTTAACCTTTTTCTTGATGTCCTTGGCAAGAGGGCAGACGGTTACCATGAGCTTGAGACGTTATTTGAGCGCATTTCACTTTCAGACGGCATTATTTTAACTGAATTAGCCAGCGATGAAATTGTTGTTTCTTCGTCTTGCCGTGATCTTCCTACAGATGAAAAAAATCTTGCCACTCAGGCCGCGCGCCTGCTTAAGGAATCCCTGAATATTCAAAAAGGAGTTAAAATTGAAATTCAAAAGAACATCCCCATAGGTGCTGGCCTGGCCGGGGGATCCAGCAACGCGGCAGCTGTCCTGATGGGGTTGACCAGGCTTTTTAGATTGAAGTTGAGTAAAAAAACATTACTTTCCTATGCTAACAGGCTAGGTTCTGATGTTGCTTTTTTTGTTTTTAACACCAGGTTTGCGCTTGGAAAAGGACGTGGTGGTGAGTTAAAAGCTGTCTCTGTGCCTAAAAAAACGGTTTTGTGGCATATATTATTTGTTCCGTTTGCTCCTGTCTTGACCAAGGATGTCTACAGGCTCCTGGATGAAGATTTAAGGGGTTTAAAAAAGCCAAAAAGTTTAAAAATAGCCGAAACTAGCGCTAAAAACACAGAATCTTGTGTGTTTTTTAAGGATAAAAAGGCCTTTACGAATATGTTGACAAAAAAAAGGTATGATGTTAATATACTAATCTCTTATTTAAAGAACCGCAATACGGATTCACTTAACCGGAATATTTACAACCGGTTAAGCGAAACTGTAATGAAATCATATAGATTTGTCTCTGTGCTAAAATCGGATTTGAAAAAATTCGGTCTGAAGTACGTCCATATGTCAGGCAGCGGTCCTACGCTTTTTACAACTTTCAAAAGAAGAGAAGAGGCCGAAAGGTTGTATAACGCACTAAAGGATCGTTTTTCAGATAGATGCAGCGTTTTTCTGGTCAGCACTCAATAGGAGGCAATCTATGGAGATTACAGAGGTTCGCATTTTTTTGAAAGATAGCCCTGACAAAAAATTAAAGGCCTACGCCACGGTAACTTTTGATAATGCTTTTGTGGTGAGGAACATTAAAGTGATAGAAGGCAGCGGCGGTTTATTTATTGCCATGCCGTCGAGAAAATTGAAAAGTCCGTGCCCAAAGTGCGGTTTTCGCAATGAAGTTAAAAGCAAATATTGCAATCAATGCGGAACGCAGTTGCCGGCAGTTTCTAAGCCTTTAAATCCAGAGCATGAAGGTGGCGGTAGTAGCAGCGGCGATGCGCAGTCTGAGCACCGGGATATCGCTCATCCTATAACCCAAACCTTTAGAGATTATCTCCAGAAGAAGGTTTTAGAAGCTTTTGAGACGGATAAGGCGAAGGGTCCATCAGTAGCTTCAAAACATATCGATTATTAATTTTTTTTGCCCGGTAGTGTAATCGGTAACACTCCAGAATTTGGATCTGGCTTTTGAGGTTCGAGTCCTCACCGGGCAGCTTAATTTGAGAATTTCTTGAGGACTCGAAGCTCGCGAACGCCGAGCGAATAGCGAGGAAAAGGCTTCTAGCCGAAAGAGAGCGAGGGGAGACTACGCAGCGAGCTCTGTCGAGCGAAGTAGTCGAGTCCTCACCGGGCAGCTTAATTTGAGAATTTCTTGAGGACTCGAAGCTCGCGAACGCCGAGCGAGTCGAAGTACAACTTTTGGTAACATATTAAAACTATGTCTAATTTTTGTGTTGTGATACTGGCGGCTGGAGAAGGCAAGAGGATGAAGTCTGAATTGCCTAAGGTGATGCATGAAATATGCGCAAAGCCGTTGGTCAATTATGTGGTGGATGCTTCAAGGTTGCTGGCCCCTAAGAAAATTATTGTGGTCATAGGCCGTAAACGTCCTCAGGTGAAGGAAATTTTACCCAAAGATGTTCGCGTTGTCTATCAGGAAAAGCCTTTGGGAACAGCCGATGCGGTGAAAGCGGCTCAGAAAGAGATCCCTGGCAATGTCGAACACGTAGTTGTTCTTTATGGAGACACGCCTCTTATTAAAGAACAAACCATCAGGTTTCTTCTTGATGTACACAGAGAAAAATCTGCCTCTTGCACGGTTTTGACTACGTTTTTGAATCATCCGCGCGGCTACGGCAGAGTGTTGCGCAACGATGCCGGGCAATTTGTTGGGATCGTTGAAGATAAAGATGCCAGTTATCAGCAAAAAAACATTAAGGAAGTCAATACAGGGATGTATTGTTTCAGGAAAGATGATCTTTGTGAAGCGTTGTGCCATGTCAAATCCTTGAATGCAAGCGGCGAGTTTTATCTTACCGATGTGTTTGGGTGGTTACTCAAAAAAAATAAAAGAATCGAAGCGTGCGTTGTTGATGAACCTTCCGAAGTTTTAGGGGTTAATTCTCAAAAAGAATTTATTGAAGCTGCTCAGATCGTTCGTAGAAGGATTTTAGAAAAACATATGGAGAATGGCGTTTCCATTATGGATTTTTCAACTGTTTTTATCGATGAAACCGCGCAGATCGGCGCAGGAACAAAAATTTTTCCTTTAACATTTATTGAGGGTGATGTCATTATCGGTGAAAATTGCTCTATAGGGCCGTTTTGTCATTTGAGGCAAGGGGCTCGCTTGGGCAATAAAGTGTCGATAGGAAATTTTGCGGAAATAAAAAATTCAGAAGTAGGCGAAGGCACCGCTATGCACCATGTCGGTTATTTGGGAGATGCCCGCGTGGGCAGGAATGTCAATATAGGCGCCGGCATGATTGTGGCTAATTTTGATGGAGTGAAGAAAAATAAGACGGTCATTAAAGATGGTGCTTTTATAGGAAGTGATTCTGTTTTGATCGCTCCGGTGGTCATTGGTAAAAAGGCCGTAGTGGGCGCCGGCAGTGTTGTGACAAGAAACCATAATGTTCCCGACGGAGCGACGGTTGTCGGTGTACCTGCGCGTTCGATCGTGGAATCGAAAAAAAAGAAAAGGTGACCCATGAATAAGATGGAAGTTTTTTCCGGTAACGCCAACCCTCAGTTGGCCAAAGATATCTGCCGCGAACTTGGGAAAAAGCCCGGCAATATCATGGTGACGAAGTTCAGTGAGGGAGAAGTCCGTGTTAAGATTGAAGACAATGTCCGTGGCAAAGATATTTTTCTTGTGCAGCCGACATGTCCTCCGGTTAATGAGAGCTTGATGGAGCTGTTAATTATGATGGACGCCTTTAGGCGCGCTTCAGCGGGCCGCATCACGGCGGTTATTCCTTATTATGGTTATGCCCGTCAGGATCGCAAAGACCAGCCGCGCGTTCCTATCTCAGCCAAGCTTGTGGCCAATCTTTTGACGGTAGCCGGTGCGGACAGGATTTTAACGATGGATTTACACGCAGGCCAGATCCAGGGATTTTTTGATATTCCGCTGGATCATTTATTTGCCGTTAATGTTTTTGTTGACTATATCAAGACGCTTAAAATTCCGGATCTCGTCATTGTTTCGCCTGATGTCGGCGGTATTAAAACAGCCCGGGCATATGCAAAGCGTTTGGGAGCGGCGTTGGCGATCGTGGATAAGCGCCGTATTTCGCCGGAAAAGGCCGAGGCCATGAATATTTTAGGCGAGGTCGAAGGCAAGAATGCGATTTTAATCGACGATTTGATCGCTACCGGTGGTTCTTTGCTAGAGGCGGCGAATGCCTTAAAGAAGGCTCGAGTCAAAAAGATTTTTGCAGGAGTTGTGCACGGAGTTTTATCAGGGGATGCAATAAAGAATATCGAAGGCTCGATTTTGGAAGAGCTGGTTGTTACGGATACGATCCCGCTGCCTGACAGTAAGAAACACCCGAAGATAAAAGTATTATCTGTCGCGCCGCTTTTGGCGGATGCGATCAAGCGTATTCATCAGGAAGAGTCTATCAGCTGTTTGTTTGATTAATGAGGCTATGAAATTAACCCGCCGCTTAAGCATTCTGAAAAACCTTAGAAGTTTTTCAGAATAAGCGTCGAGGTTCATTTTGCAAGGTAATAAAACCCAAAATATACAAAATGAAGGAGAATAAGTTAATGGAAGCTATTTATTTGGATGCAGAAATTCGAGAAGAGAAGGAAATCGGCAAGAGCAAGATTTTGCGCCGGGGTAATTTTGTGCCGTGTGTTGTTTATGGAGAAAAAAAGAAGACAATCTCTTTAAAGATCGAACGCGGCCGATTGATCAAGTTCATGCACGCCCATCATGGCGGCGAGAACATGGTTATTACTTTAAAAGTTGCAGGCCTTGATAAAAAGAAGGCTGATGAGAAGGCTGTGATCATTAAAGAAATCCAGGTGCATCCGGTCAATGACGAGATCCTGCACGTGGATTTCAATGAGATCTCTTTAACCAAGCGTATCGAGGTCAAGGTGCCTATTGCGGGGTTGGGAGAACCTGTCGGAGTTAAGCAGGAAGGCGGTACTTTGGAACAGATTCTTTGGGAAGTCGAAGTGGAATGCTTGCCTACGCAAATCCCTGAAAAGATCACGGTCGATATTGCAAATCTTAAGATCGGCGATACCATTCATGTAAAAAATCTTGTTACTCCTGAAGGCGTGAGCATCAAGCATGACGCTGAAGCTATCGTATTTTCTGTTGTTGCACCGTTTAAAGAAGAGGTGCCTGGCGAAGCGGCTGCTGCTGAAGGTGCTGCCGGTGCTGCGGAACCTGAAGTCATTAAGAAGGAAAAGAAGGTTGCTGAAGAAGAAGCTCCAGCAGAGGGCAAGGCTGAACCTAAGGAAAAGGCAAAATCATAAGGATGGGTTGGAATTTGGATGTCAATCTCTTCAAGAGAGATAATGTCAAATTGATCGTGGGATTGGGTAATCCCGGATCAGCCTATCACGGAACGCGCCATAACATCGGCTCAATGGCTGTCGAGCTTTTAGCAAAGAAGAATAAGCTCGTCTTTAAAAATAATCGTTCTTTTAAAAGTTTTTACGCCAAAGGATCCCTTGGGGATCAAGCGGTGATACTGGCTTTGCCGCAGACATTTATGAACCTTTCGGGTGTCGCGGTTTCAAGCCTGGTTAAGAAAAAAAATATCCCTTTGAAAGATATTCTTATTGTTTGTGATGATGTGGCTTTACCTTTAGGCCAGATAAGATGCAAACCTCAGGGGAGTTCCGGCGGACATAACGGAGTTGCTTCTTGTATCGAGCGATTGGGCACTAACGCATTTGCCCGTTTACGATTAGGCGTGGGACGCGCAAGCGAAAAAAAAGATCTCGCGGAGCATGTTTTGTCGCTTTTTAAAAAAGAAGAAAAACCGGATGTTGCCGCAATGCTGGAGAAGGCTTCCGAGGCGCTGGAGATATGGGTTTTCGAAGGCATAGAAGAATGTATGAATCGATATAACACCAAGAGCAAGGGTTGAATTGTTTTGTTTAAGGAGGGACTTGATTAAGATAAAAAAATTTACTCCGGTTTTTTGTAAATGAAAGAAGTTAAGGATGAAAAATCCGGAGTTCACTCGTTCGCCATTGAAGCAATAGCGAACTCATGAAGAGAGGAGAAGTTTAAGAGTATGAAGACTAAGTATGAAGCGATGTTTATTATCAAGCCTGATTTAAAAGATGAAGAGAAGAGCGCGGTGATGAAGGGCATCAAGGAACAGATCGTCAAGCATCAGGGAACTGTTACGAGTGATCAGATCTGGGCGGAACGCAGGAAGCTCGCTTACGACTTGTTTCCTATTGGCGGTCAAACGAGATTTAAGGAAGGGATGTATTACCTTGTTAATTTTGAAAGCGATTCTTTGTCAATCGCAGCTTTAAAATCGAATTATAATCTTAACGAGCAGGTTTTGCGGTATATACTTTTGAAGCTTGAAGATAAAAAAGCGAAATAAACGAGGGTGTGGTTTAGGCAAGCTCTTTTAAGGAGACAGTTATGGCGAATCTAAACAAGGTACTTATTATCGGAAATCTTACGCGTGATCCTGAATTGCGCTATACGCCAGGCGGGACAGCTGTGGCTAATTTAAGGTTGGCGACTAACCGGCGTTACAAAGATAAGTCCGGCGAGCTGAAGCAGGAAGTTTGTTATTTAACTGTTGTTACCTGGGATAAGCAGGCCGAAGTTTGTAATCAATATTTGCATAAAGGCAGCCCGCTTTTTGTTGAAGGGCGCTTGCAATCACGCACATGGGATGGCCCGGATGGGAAAAAAAGAAGTGTGGTTGAAATACGGGCAGAACGTGTTCAATTTCTAGGAACGTCTGGTGGCGCAAAAACAGGAGCTGTTTCAGAACCTGTTGCCGCGCCTGAAACGGAAGAAAAAATAGACAATACGGCTTTTGCTTCCGGAGCTGATGAAGTTTCCTGGGGACAAGACCCGGGCGAGGAACAGGGTTGACGTTTTAACCCGCCGCCAGGATGCTTCAAAAATTTTTTCCAGGGATGCCGGAAAATACTTTTGAAGGTAGCACTGGGCTGATTTTTTAAGGTAAAAAGAATTTATTATAGGCGAAATTAAGGAGGAGCTAAAACAGTTATGAAAAACAGAGGAGAACGTCGCGAATATGGAGTTGAACGTGAGCGGGGTGGTTTTGGTGGCAAGATGCGCCGCAGAAAAGAAAAAAAGGATGATGTATTGTCCGGCCGCATGAGAAAAAAGACATGCCGTTTATGCGAAGAAAAAATAGCGGATTTGGATTATAAGGATTTTAGACGCTTGGAACGCCTGGTGAGTGAGCGTGGTAAGATTCTTTCACGCCGTGTTACAGGGGCTTGCGCGAAACATCAGAGAAAAGTTGAAGCCGCTGTAAAAAAAGCAAGATACATCGCGCTGCTTCCGTTTTTAAAGCAGTAGACGAACTAAATTTGTAAAGCGTGTTGGAATTGAATGTTTTTCCCCGCCTTCGTCAGAAAGCTGCTGCAAAGGTTTGAATGAATGGCGTATTAAGGCGGATATTTCCTAGTGGTATCATTGCGGGTAAGGCTTCGGCGGGATTTCGCTAAAAGCACTTAAAAGAAATATTGAGTGTAAAGTCTAAGGAACTTCATAAAAAAAAGGAAAGCTATGCTTAAGGTTATTTTAAAAGAAGATGTCGCAGGTTTAGGAAAAACAGGAGATGTAAAGCAGGTTAAAGACGGTTTTGCCAGAAACTTCCTTCTACCGCGTCGTTTGGCATTAGTGGCTTCGGATGAAAATCTTAAACAGATAGAAATCCAAAGAAAAAAGACGGAAGAAAAAGCAGTCCTTGAGAAAAAGAAAGCCTTGGACCTGTCTCAACGTCTCTCTAATGTTTCGGTGACGATCGCGGTGGAAGTCAATGAGGAAGGTAAGCTTTATGGCGCCTTAAGTGTTTCTGATATCGTTAAGGCTGTTTCTGCCGAAGGCATTGAGTTGGATAAAAAATGTATTGTGCTTAAAGAACCCATTAAGGACCTGGGTATATATGATATTGAAGTAAAGCTTTTTACCGAAGTTCTTTCAAAGATTAAGGTTTGGGTTGTGAAGAAATAGCGTTAAAGTTACAGTCTTTTGACAAATTCAAATGTCAAAATTCAAAACTCAAGATAAATTTTAATCTAAAAATTTAAACCCGTGACTCATTTTTGAGCTTTGAGATTCTGAATTTGAAATTAATGGATATTTTTTAGTTCAGATATTTTCGAAACAGCGCGTTCATTCATGAAAAAAAATCAAAAACGCTCGGAAAATAAAGATTCTTCCCTTGGTTCTTCTTTAGAGAGAGTCCCTCCTCAAAATCTTGAAGCAGAGATGGCTGTTTTGGGCTCGATGCTGATTGAAGAAGACGCTATTTCTTCGGTCGTTGAGATTTTAGAGGAATCCGCTTTTTACAGCGATGCCCATAAAAAAATATTTTCATGCATCGTCCAGCTTTATGATAAACGTAAGGCCATCGATCTCATCACATTAGTAGAAAAATTAAAAAACGACGGTGTTCTTGAAGTAGTGGGCGGAGCGAGTTATCTGGCCGGTTTGACGAATGTTGTGCCTACGGCGGCTAATGTCATGCACTACGCCCATATTGTTAAAGAAAAGAGTATCTTAAGGCTTTTGATCAACAATGCGACGCGTATAGCGACGGAAGCTTATGAGACGGAAGAAAACGTAGACAGCGTCCTGGATCGCGCCGAAAAAATGATTTTTGAAATTGCTGATCATCGCATCGAAGGCGGGATTGTCTCGGTTAAAGAGATCATCAAAGACTCTATCGAAGCCATTGACAAGCTTTATCAGAATAAAGCCCATGTGACGGGTCTGGCAACAGGGTTTACTGATTTTGATATTAAAACAGCGGGGTTGCAGCCGTCGGACCTCATCATCGTCGCGGGCCGGCCTTCGATGGGTAAGAGCGCTTTTGCTATTAACATCGTCGAATATATAACGATTCATGAAAAAGTACCGGTTGCTTTTTTCAGCTTAGAAATGTCAAAGGAGCAGCTTGTCCAGAGATTGTTGTGTTCGCATGCACGGGTGGATGCACACAAGGTCCGAACCGGTTATTTATCCGCGTCCGATTGGCCGAATCTGACCACCGCCGCCGGGAAACTTTCAGAGGCGCCTATTTTTATCGACGATACGGCAGGCATGTCTGTTTTGGAATTACGCGCTAAAGCCCGACGTTTGAAATCGCACCATGATATAAAAATGATTGTTGTGGATTATCTGCAGTTGATGCGCGGTTCGGGAGGGATCGAGAATCGCCAACAGGAAATTTCGGAAATCTCAAGATCCTTAAAAGCCCTGGCACGTGAACTTAATCTCCCTTTAATAGGTATCAGCCAGCTTTCCCGCGCGGTAGAAAGCAGGACAGACCATCGCCCGCAACTCTCAGACTTAAGAGAGTCGGGGGCCATCGAGCAGGATGCGGATGTGGTTGTTTTACTTGTGCGGGAAGAGTACTATAATCCTACCGAGCAAAACAAAGGCATCGCAGAGGCCATCATCGCCAAGCAGCGTAACGGGCCGGTGGGGACAGTCAAGCTCTCCTTTATTAAGGAATACACAAAATTTGAAACTTTGGCTTCAATGGGGGAGCCGGCTTACGAATAAATGATTTTTTTGTTATTTTAGAGGAGTTGACTTTGCGCTCTCTCTGCCTTATAATAAAAAATTAAATACATGTTTAAAAAACTTTTCCTCATTATTTTTCTGTGTTTCTCTTTTCTTCCTTTGGCTTCTTTGGCTCTTGCCCAAAATGAACCTTCTTCAGCAAAATCGGAACCTGAAAAAGAACCTGTAAAGATTGTCAAAGCGGTAGAGGTTGTCGGCAATAAAGCGACCTCAACCTCGACCATTATGACAAAGATCAAAACCAGGGTCGGGGAGCCTTACTTTGCCCAATCCGCCCGGGATGACCGCAAAAGGCTCTATGAGACAGGTTTTTTTGCCGATGTGACGCTGGTGCAGGAAGATTTTAATGGGGGTTTAAAAATTATTTTTAAGCTTGTAGAGAATCCTATGATCGAAGAAATTAAGATTGAGGGTAATCATCGCGTACGGCGCCCTGCTATTTTAAAAGAAATTAAATCCAAGAGCGGCCAGTATTTTAACGACGGTGTTCTGAAACTGGATATCATGGCCATTAAAAAAATATACGAGAAAAACGGTATCCCGGATGCCCAAGTAGATTATTCAATTGAAAAAAATACCGAAAAAAATAAAGTGATTGTCCTCATTAAGGTGAGAGAGAGCAGTCTTGTTAAGATCCGAAAGATATATGTTGATAATAACTTGCATTTTTCTGACCGCAGGATCATCGGCTTGATTAAAACGAGACAAAAAAATTGGATCAATCCGGGCTTTTTTAAAGAAGATCAGTTTAACGATGACATGGAACGTATCAAGTCTTTTTATTTAAGGAACGGTTATCTCGATATCAAGATTGATTATAAGCTGGATTATGACAGTCGACAGGACATTTACCTGCGTATCATTGTTGACGAAGGTAAACAGTATGTCGTTGGCAATATCGTTATTGAGGGAAGTGAAAAAATCTCAGAAGATGAAATACGCAAAATTTTAAAATCGTGCCCCGTGGACAGTATTTTTACGTATGATTCTTTAAAAGAAGATTCAAGCAATATCAAGGGATTGTATTTTGGCAAAGGATACATATCCGTTGAAGTTAAGGATTCGACTTATCTTGACGTTGCGACGGGCAAGGTAACAATCACGTATGCATTGACAGAAAATGAAGTCGCGTATGTGGAAAGGATCGAGATCCGTGGCAATGTTAAAACTCAGGATAAAGTTATCCGCCGGGAATTAAGGATCAAGCCCGGAGAAAAATTTGACGGGGATAAGTTAAAACGAAGTAAAGAGCGTCTTTATAATCTTGGATTTTTCCAGGAGATCAACTACGATACGGATCAGGGATCAGAGCCGGACAAACGTAATTTGATTGTAGACGTTAAAGAGGCAAAAACCGGATCTTTCAGCTTCGGCGGCGGCTACAGTTCTATCGATCAGTTTGTCGGATTCGCTGAAATTGAACAGAAGAATTTCGATTGGCGGAATTGGAAGACATTTACCGGAGCCGGGCAGGATTTGAAGTTGCGCGCTGAGGCGGGTTCTGTGCGGCAAAATTACGAATTGAGTTTTACCGATCCATGGATGTGGGATCATCCTGTTTCATTCGGTTTTGATGTTTATAAGCGTGAACACGATAAAGACAGTAACGTCGGCTATGGTTACAGGGAAGTCAGGTCTGGCGGTGACTTAAGATTAGGTAAAGATCTTACTGAGTATGTAAAAGGAGGTCTTACGTATCGCTTAGAACAAGTAGATATTACGGATGTAGATTCTTCCGCGACCCAGGATTTAAAGAGCGAAGAGGGGAAGAACCTCATCAGCAGCTTAGAGTTTTCTTTGACCCGCGATACCACGGATAACGTATTCAATCCTACGCGTGGGTTGGTGTTGAGCGGGTCTTTTGAAGTTGCCGGCGGGCCTTTCGGGGGTGATAAGGATTTTAATAAACTCTTTGGATTAGCCTCTCAGTATGTCCCTCTATTTGCAAAAGGCGTTTTACAGTTTCAGGCGCGCGCGGGTATGGCGCAACCTTTTGACGACAACGGAAGCGTGCCTATCTATGAACGTTTTTATGCAGGCGGAGCCAATACGATCCGTGGTTATGAAGAGCGAAGCGTCGGCCCTGTTGACCCTGTAACGGATGATCCTTTGGGCGGCGAGGCTTTGCTGGTCGGCAATGTCGAATTAACGGTGCCAATCGTTGAATTTATTAAAGGTGCTTTGTTTATAGATTCTGGTAACGTCTGGTCAAAGGCTTCCGAATTCGGCCAAGGAGGGTTTAAGACAGGCGTTGGTTTCGGTGTGAGGATCAATACACCCATCGGTCCCTTAAAATTGGATTACGGTATTCCTCTTAATAAGCAGCCGGGAAAGGAGAATAAAGAGGGGAGATTCCATTTCAGTATGAGCCACGGTTTTTAAAAAAATTACAAAAAATTTTTACTAAAAAATAAAAGGGAATATTAAAAAGGAGGAGGAAGCATATGTTTAAAAGAAAAACGATTGGTTTTGGGATGTTGGTTGTTTTTTTATTGCTTTTCGGATTATCACTGAATGCCTATGCCGCGGGAAAAATAGCGTATGTCGATTTATCATCGACGTTTGATAAATATGAGAAGACAAAAGTTTTTGACGATGCCTTATCAGCTGTCCAGGCGGAGAAAGAAAAACAATTGGAACAGTTGGCCAATGATATTAAAGCCATTGAAGACAAGCTTTCTCTTTTAAGTGAAAAAGAAAAAGCGTCTAAAACAAAAGAATTGGATGAGAAGAAGAAAAAATTTCAGGCTACCGGGACACAGATCGGCCAGGATTTAAGAAAAGAACGTGACGAAAAACTTAAAGAGATCCTGCAGGATATCGAGAAAGTCGTTCAGGATTATGCCCAGAAGAACAACTACGAATTTATTTTAAATGACAGGGTCTTGCTTTATGGAGCGGCGAGTGCGGATGTAACACAGGATATTATCGCAGCGCTCAACAGTAAGTATAAAGCGCCTGCAGCAAAGAAATAAATTTCTTGTTTTCATGAAGAAAACTTTGAAGGAAATAGCTCGGATCGTCGGCGGAGAAGTTGTCGGCGATCCGAATGTTATCTTGACAGGTGTCCGCGGTATCCGCGAAGCCAGGAAGGGTGATATTACATTTGTCGCCAATCGCCGGTATGTCTCTTTGATCGATGAGACAGAAGCGAGCGCTGTTTTGGTTCCTTTAGATATGGAAGCTGCCTCCAAGCCGCTCATCAGGACAAAAGACCCATCTCTGGCTTTTTCAAAAATTATGGCTGAGTGGTATCCCGTTGTTGTTAAGCATCCGCATGGAATCCACAAGACAGCTGTTATCGCCAAAAGCGCAAAAATCGCCCGCGGGGTTGCGATTGGCCCGCATGCGATTATTGAAGATGACGTTGTCATCGGCGCCAACTCCATTATTTATGGCGGGTGCTTTATCGGCCATGATACAAAAATAGGGCATGACTGTCTTTTTTGGCCAAACGTATCCATTCGGGAGCGCGTCACAATCGGAAATAAGGTTTCTATTCAGAGTGGAACAGTGATCGGTTCTGAGGGGTTTGGCTATACGAATGTGGATGGGACCTATCAATTGCTGCCGCAGGTAGGTACTGTTGTTATTGAAGATGATGTTGAAATAGGCGCTAATGTAGCGATCGATCGCGCTCGATTTGACAAGACTCTTATCGGCAAAGGGACCAAGATCGACAATTTGGTGCAGATCGCTCATAACGTGGTGATTGGGAAAAATTCGATTATAATCGCCCAGGCCGGCATCTCCGGTTCAACTCATATTGGGGACAATGTGACGATAGCGGGTCAGGCGGGCCTTGTGGGCCATATCACAGTTGGTGACGGAGCTATATGCGCCGCGCAGGCAGGTGTGACTAAATCCGTGTTGCCTAAAACAATTGTTTCAGGGTATCCGGCCAGGCCTCATGAGGAAGCAAAAAAAATTAATGCTTATATTCAGCGTTTACCCGATTTGACGGAAACGGTTAAAAATTTAAAAAAGAAGATAGAAGAACTTGAGGAAAAAATAAAAAATAAATAAGAAATGCTGTTTTGCCTTTCTTTAGAAATAACAGGCCTTTTTATCCTTTAGAAATGCAAGCACAATAAAAGCCGGCCCGTTTTGATTTTTTGAGCGGGCCTTCCCGAAGGAGAGTTATTTTGCAAAAAACAATACAAAAAGATGTGATGTTGGAAGGTGTCGGGCTGCACACCGGGCATTCGGTTAAGATGATTTTAAAGCCTGCGAGCCCAAATACAGGCGTGATTTTTCAAAGAGTGGATTTGCCCGAAAAACCTTTTGTTAAGGCGGACATTTCTTCTGTCCTGTTTTTAAAAAATAGCCCCAGGCGTTCAACGATCAGTTTTGGCGATGTGCAGGTTCAGACAATCGAACATTTGATGGCCAGTCTCTCGGGTCTGGGCATTGATAATCTTTTAGTTGAGATAAACAATGACGAAGTCCCAGGTCTCGACGGAAGCGCTTTAGGTTTTCTGCAGGCCATCCGAAAAGCCGGTTTGAAAGAGCAGGGGGTCCCGCGTCGTACGTTTAAAGTGACGACTCCGCTCGTGGTCCAGGATGAAGATTCGACGCTTTTGATTCTTCCTTCCCAGGATTTCAGGATCTCGTATACGTTGAGTTATGATAATCCCGTGTTAGGAAATCAGTATCTGGATTTAAAAATCGATTCGGATATTTTTGAAAAAGAAATCGTGTCGGCCAGGACTTTTTGCCTTCAGGAAGAGGCTGAGGCGCTTAAGAAGAACGGATTGGGTCAGGGGGCCAATTATGATAACACGCTGGTGGTTTCAAAAGATGGCATAGTCAAAAATAAATTGCGTTTTAACGATGAGTTTGTCCGTCATAAAATAGCGGATTTGATGGGAGATCTTTATCTTTTGGGAATGCCTGTTAAAGGGCATATTATCGCCGTCAAGAGCGGCCATTCGTTGAATGTGCGGCTTGTTCAGAAAATAAAAGACCAGTTGGATCGGCAGATGACAAGCGCCATCCAGGCTGTTTCGGGTATTGCCGCCGGCCAGGATGTTGATATATCAACGATCATGAAAATATTGCCTCACCGTTATCCTTTTCTTCTTGTGGACAGGGTTCTTTCTGTTGAAGAAGGAAAGCGCGCCGTAGGGATTAAAAATGTTACGATCAATGAAAATTTTTTCCAAGGGCATTTTCCCGGTAAGCCTGTTATGCCCGGCGTTTTGATCATTGAGGCTATGGCCCAGGTGGGTGGGGTTCTTATGTTGAGTCCGGCGCAGAACAGGGGCAAACTCGCGTTTTTCATGGCCGCCAATAATGTAAAATTCCGCAAGCCCGTTGTGCCCGGGGACCAATTAAAGATTGAGGTCGAAGTCGGAAAAATCCGCTCAAGGACAGGGCAGGTTTTTACGCGCGCGCTTGTAGATGGCGAAGTGGTGGCCGAAGCAGAGCTTATGTTTGCTCTGGTTGAGAATTAGTTTTTATAAAAAGATTTTTACTTATATTGTAAACTAAAGAGAATATTCAAGTATTTTAGAATTGAGGGATTGTATGGGAAAAATTCATGCAACAGCGATCGTTTCCAAGAAAGCCAACCTTGAATCCGATGTTGAGGTCGGTGCTTATGCCGTGATCGGCGACGGCGTTAAAATAAACAAAGGTGCCAAGATTGGTAATTTCTGCGTGATTGATAATGATACGACGATCGGCGCCGGCTGCAAGATTTTCACCGGGGCTGTGATTGGCAGTATTCCGCAGGATCTTAAATATAACGGTGAACCTACTTCAGTTGTGATCGGTGAAAATAATATCATTCGCGAGTACGTCACGATTAATTTAAGCACCGCTGTTGGTGAGCCCACAACAATCGGTAATAATAATCTTATCATGGCGTATAGCCATGTAGCCCATGATTGTCGCGTTGGTAATCACTGTGTTATTGCTAACGGCGGAACACTGGCAGGGCATGTTGCCATAGAAGACCGTGCGGTGATCGGAGGATTGGTGGCCATTCATCAATTTGTGCGTATTGGTACGATGGCTATTATTGGTGGATGTTCAAAGGTCGTGACGGATATTCCTCCTTATACAATGTGTGATGGGCATCCGGCAAGATTTTATGGATTGAATACCATTGGACTTAAAAGAGCGGGTGTCTCTGAGGAGGTCTTAAAAGATCTTAAAGATGCCTGTAAAATATTTTTTCATTCTGAATTAACCAAGAAACACGCACTGGAAGAAATTAAAAAAACATGTTCTTCTTCCAAAGAGGTTGATCACTTAATTGAATTTCTCTCTACCTCAGAACGCGGGATATGCCATTGAGCGAACTTAACGGGATGAAAAAAATCGGGTTGATCGCCGGAAACGGAAAGTTTCCTCTTATGTTCGCGATCGCTGCTCGTCGGCGAGGCCTTGATGTCGTGGCTGTCGCCATTAAGAAAGACACGTCATTATTGATCACTCCTCTTGTTAAGAAGGTCTACTGGTTAAGCCTTCAGGAGTATGGAAAAATGTTTGATGTGTTTAAACAGGAAAATATCACTGAAGTGATTATGGCAGGGCAGGTGAATCCACAAAAACTTTTTTATAAAAACGTGGGTGATGAAACATTGCTTCGTTTATTATCAAGCATCAAGGATAAGCGCCCGGATACTGTTTTCGGCGCTGTTGCTGATATGTTGGCTCAACATAAAATTAAATTGATCGATTCGACATTATTTTTGGAAGAGTACCTTCCTAAAAAAGGCGTTCTTACAAAATGTACTCCGGATGAAGCTATGTGGAAAGACGTTAATTTTGGCTTTGACATGGCTAAGAAAATCGCAGGGTTGGATATCGGCCAAACACTTGTTGTTAAAAATGGTTCTATCATTGCGGTCGAAGCCATTGAAGGTACGGACGAAGCTATTCTTCGCGGCGGTCGATTGGTGAACGGCGGTATCGTCGTCATCAAAGTGAGCAAGCCGCATCAGGACATGCGTTTTGATATTCCCGTTGTTGGCCCCAGGACAATTAAATATTTAAGCAGGATGAGGGCGGTTTGCCTGGCTGTAGAGGCCCAGAAGACGTTGATGATTGATCCTGAAATATGTATCCGGGAAGCTGATAAGAGAAAAATATCGATCGTCGCTCTTTAGCTTGTTTTTAAGGTTTTATTCTTTTGACTGGGACAGACCTGGACAGGAAACATATTGACAAGACTATAAGACCCTACTAGAATATGTTTACTAAAAGGAGGAGTGCTATGGTTAAGAAAAGTCTTTCAAAGAAGATTGAATTTAAAATTTCTGCTCCTGGTGCCAAGTGGGTCGGAATTGCCGGAGATTTCAACGGTTGGAAGGCTGACGCCTTGACAGCGAAAAAAGATAAGTCTGGGGTCTGGAAAGCGGCCGCGTCATTGCCGACGGGCACTTATGAATATAAATTTGTTGTAGATGGGTCCTGGATCGTAGATCCTTTGTGTTCCCGTCGCAGCATCAATGCTTTCGGTGCCGAGAATTCAGTCCTCGTGGTTAGATAAAGGCCCGGATATTTTTGGATAGAGCATTTATAAAGAAAAGGGATAGCCTTGAGAGATTAAAAGCTATCCCTTTTTCTTAAACAAGGAGCTTTGAATTCTGTGAAGTATGTTTACGGTCCGGTTTTTTCGAGAAGGCTTAAAAATTCCTTAGGGATCAGTACTGTCCCTTCCAAGGTCTGCAGCCTTGACTGCGTCTATTGTCAATTAAAGCGCACGACGAGGTTTACGATAGAGCGAAAAAATTATGTCCCTGTTCAGGAGATTTTAGAAGAGGTGAGCAATTTCTTCCGTTATAAGCCCAAGGACAAGAGAATTGATTATGTGACTTTTTCAGGTTCCGGAGAGCCGACACTTCATAAGTCGATCGGCGTACTGATTAGAAAAGTAAAATCTATTTCTTCCTGCCCCGTAGCTTTGATCACCAATAGTACAACTTTAACAAACCTCAGGGTTCAACAGGATCTTTTATCTCTGGATTTAATCGTTCCTTCTCTGGATGCGGTGACTCAGGATGTTTTTGAAAAAATCGATCGGCCGGATGCGAATCTCAAAGTGAGTTCAGTTATTAAAGCCTTGATCCAATTCAGGAAGAAATTCAAAGGAGCTTTCTGGCTGGAGATCATGCTGGTCCGCGGCATCAATGACAGCCCTGCTTATTTAAAAAAGATGAAAAAGATCGTTGATCGGATAAAACCGGATAGGGTTCAGATCAATTCTCCCGTGCGTCCTCCGTCGGAAAAATGGGTCAAGCCAGCAACTCTAGCAACTTTGAAAAAAGCGAAAAAAATATTTGGTGAAATTGCCGAGATCGTTTAATAGCTCTCAGGCTTTTACTTCTTAAGTCAGCAGTTGTGTTCATTGAGTTTTCAAAAATGTTTTAGTCTTCATTTCGCCAAAAAACATTTAGGCGACAAATAAAATGTGGCTAAAAATGTACAACTCGCCCTAGATTAAGAAAATAAGGAAATGGCTCAAACAAGTACATTTTTGCGCTTACGCGCCGCCTCATTTTATATCATTTTTTTGGCAGGCACTTCGCTTTAAAACATTTTTTGTTTCAATTGTTAATTTTCAATTGTTCATTTGTTTTTTGCACCTGGCGCTTATGCGGAATTGCGCCAGTGCAAAACCACTGTTTTGCGCCTGTAGCCTAATGGATAAGGCTCCAGTCTTCGGAACTGGCTATTAGTGGTTCGACCCCACTCAGGCGCATTATTAAATTGAGAATAAAAAACAGAGCGTCCGCCACTAGAGCATCGGCGTACGCCCGCCAAATCATTAGTGGCGGGCGCTAGCCTTCGGAGCTAGGCGTTGCGGGTTCAAGTCCTGCCAGGCGCATATTTAAATTTGTAAAATTAAGTTCAAGGGTTTGAAGGGGCCTGCTGTGACCGAAGGTCTTTAGTTTTTTTCGACCGAGGGAATCCTTGAGCGTAA